>OAWD01000106.1_pt1 | contig 85158 bp, 73 predicted proteins | sample 1495361 | NCBI WGS metagenome assembly OAWD01 (sample SAMEA2580130, study PRJEB22360) | human gut metagenome | biome: human gut; feature: human-associated habitat; material: faeces | place: Denmark | collected 2008/2010 | reverse complement strand
AGGCCGCTTTATTGAATGGGCCGCCCATGTCAATGGCCATCATACCGCCCAGAATAATACCAAGGATAACCTTGGAGCTTTCGCCCATGCTGTTTAAGCCGTTGGTCATGGCTGTATTCAGCGCTGCGACTGGCGGGTTGATGATGAACACCATCAGCGCGCCCATGATCAGGAGGCCAAAGAAAGGATACAGAAGCGTTGGCTTGATTCCTTCCAGGGCATCGGGCAATTTATCAAACAGCTTCCGCAGTCCCAGCACCAGATAACCGGCCAGGAAGCCTGCGACCAGCGCGCCAAGGAAACCGGAGGTCCCGCCAGTGGTAATGGTCATGGTGCCGTCCACCATGCCCAGGATATAGCCCTGGCTGGCGATGTAGCCGCCTACAAAACCAACGGCCAGGCCCGGACGGTCCGCGATGCTCATGGCAATATAGCCTGCCAGAATCGGGAGCATGAAACCAAAAGCCGCGCCACCGATGGTCTTTAAGAATGCCGCGAAGGGGGTGTTCATCCCAAAGTTGGCTGGGTCGATGGCGTAATCGTCAAAGAGGAAGGCCAGGGCGATCAGGATACCGCCGCCGATAACAAAAGGCAGCATATGGGAAACGCCATTCATTAAATCTTTGTAGATCTTGCGGCCAATGCTCTGCTTTTCGCCGCTGTCAGCAGTATTTTCTTCCTTGCTGTCCGCATGGTAAATAGGGGCTCTGCCCTCCAGCGCATGGCTGATCAGCTCCTCAGGCTTATGGATGCCGTCGGCCACCTTCGTCTGTATGACCGGCTTGCCGTCAAAACGAGCCATGGGCACATTTTTATCCGCTGCCACGATAATGGCGTCGGCATTATCGATTTCAGCTCGGGTCAGTTCATTCTTGACCCCGCCGGAGCCGTCTGTTTCAACCTTGATACTGACGCCCATGTCCTTGGCTTTACCCTCCAGGGCTTCAGCAGCCATGTAGGTATGAGCAATCCCGGTTGGGCAGGCAGTAACCGCCAATACCTTCGGATATCCAGTGTCCACCTCAGCAGCCGCTTCCCGCACTTTGGCTTCCTCTGTTTCTACCTTTTCCACAGCTTTTTCTGCCATATTTTCCTTTTCTTTTTTAGCGTCTTCTTCGCCAAATTTTTCAGTTTCTTTTTGGTCAATAAGCTTCAGGAATTCATCCTTATCCGTGGCATCTATAAGCTTTTGTCTGAAGTCCTCATCCATGAGCATCATGGATAAGCGGCTTAAAAGCTCGAGATGTGTATCATCGGAGTTGTCCGGCACAGCAATGGCAAAGAGCAGGTGGGCGGGCTGTCCGTCCATGGATTCATAGTCGGTGCCTTCCTTGCTCACCATGACCGCTAGTCCGGCTTCCTTCACAGCGCTTGTCTTGCCATGCGGGATGGCGATCCCTTCGCCGATTCCGGTTGTTCCCTGTTCCTCTCTGGCAACAACGGCTTTTTTGTAGCCTTCCTTGTCGTTAAGGTTTCCGGTCGCGTCCATGAGATCGACCAGATTATCAATGGTCTCGCTCTTGGATGCAGATTTTCCCTGAAGGTCAATGCCTTCTTTTTTCAGCAAATCTGTAATTCGCATTTCTTTTCCCCCTGGAATTAGATTTTATTTAAAAGGTCTGCGACCTCTTGTCTAGTTGCCAGCTCTTCCGAGAAGGCACTGGCGCTGCCGGCAGCCACGCCCATTTTAAAGGCGTCTGCCAGATCGCCGGATTCCAGGTAGCCTGCCAGAAAGCCTGCCACCATAGAATCGCCCGCACCCACGGAATTTTTAACCTCGCCGCTGGGTGCTGCGCTTTTATGCACACTGCCATCCTCGTTCAAAAAGATGGCTCCGTCGCCCGCCATGGAAACAAGCACGTTGCGCGCACCCATTTCCTGGAGCTTTTTTCCATATAAAATAATCTCATCATCGTTTTTAAGGGTAATCCCAAACATATCGCCAAGCTCATGATTGTTGGGCTTGATTAAAAACGGATGATATTTTAAGACCTTTTTCAACAGGTCTTTAGTAGCGTCCACCACAATATCAACACCTTGTTTTTCAAGGCGCGCCATGATACGCTCATAGGTATCTGACGGCATGGAACTGGGGATACTGCCTGCCAGCGCCAGCACATCACCTGCCTTCAGCCGGTCCAGCTGACCAAAAAGCTTTTCAAGAGCTTCCTCAGAAATCTGAGGCCCCTGGCCGTTGATCTCACTCTCCTCCTGGGACTTAAGCTTGACGTTGATTCGGGACAGACCGTTGTCGATTTCAATAAAATCAGAACTGCATCCAAAGTCCCGGACACGCTTCTCAATTTCTTTTCCGGTAAAACCAGCGATAAAGCCCAGGGCCACGTTGTCAAATCCGAGGTTTTTAAGCACAATGGAAACATTGATACCCTTGCCGCCCGGGAACAGCCGCTCTGAAGCGGTTCGGTTTACCTGACCGGTCTTAAAATTATCGACCTTTACAATGTAGTCCAGGGATGGATTAAAGGTCACTGTGTAGATCATTTTTATCTACCTCCATTATCTCTGTGAATTTCAGGTATTTATGATCCTGCAAATCTGTGGTGATGATCGTCGCGTTACCAATGCTGCCAAAGGTAACGGAAGAAATTTTATTAAATTTTGAAGGGTCACTCAAAACGTAAGCGTCCCGGCAGTTTTCAAAGGCTTCCTTCTTAACCAGGGCCTCATGAACATCCGGCGTAGTGTACCCTGCCGTGGGGCTGATGCCATTGGTTCCAAAAAAGCCAAGGGTAAAATTATATTTTCTGAGGGCTTCCACTGTTTCCTCGCCCACCATGGCTTCAGTTGAAACCCGAAGGTGTCCACCTGGAATAAATACTTTATACCCCTTTTTAAGGAGTTTATTTGCGTGTCCGAGTCCATCGGTCACGTAAGTCGCCTCCTTTTCACTGATATAATCAATGAGAGCCTCTGTAGTTGTTCCCGCATCAATAAAAACAAAGTCACTTTTTTTAATGAGCGAAGCCGCGTACTTGCCGATACGCTTTTTTTCCTCACTGTACTGGCCATGTTTGTAAGCCACATCATCTTCACTTGTCGTATAGCTGTTATCAACGGCTGTAGCGCCTCCATGAACCTTATTGATAAGGCCCATCTCGTGCAGGGCGGTTAAGTCCCGCCGCACCGTTGATTCTGAGCTTCCAAGCAGCTCAGTCAGTTCCTGCACTGTCACTGCTTTTTTGCTCTCCACGGTTTTTAAAATAATGTTAAATCTTTCCTCTGTTAACATCTCTTTGACCTCCGCAACTGTATATTATCACCATCTTCAGTCAATGTCAAGCATAATCATTCAAAAAACTTCAAAATAATTCAAAAAACCCTTGTTTTTCTCTTGAATATGATTAGTAATGACTGAATTTGACTGTTTAAGCCTACCACGCCCGGGTATAAAAGTCAACAAACCAGAAACGCTGGCAGCCGGACCGACGCCCGAGGTTGTTTTCAAAAAATAAAAAAGAACCAAACACGCGATTTGGTTCTTTTTTATCAGTGATATGCATATACTAAATTTTTTCGATCATGACATCAGACGTTGTCGCCGTCCTTGATGTCAAAATAATCTGGTAAAAATTGCTGAACGTCGTTAATGCGGATTTCAAAATGGGAGTGCGGTCCGGTTGAATTACCAGTGCTGCCCATCAACGCAATAACCTGACCCTTTTCGACCCGGTCACCAACGCTTACCTTAAATTCGGAGTTATGACCCATTCTCAGGACGGTTTTTCCATCGTCCATCATAATGTCAACGCATAATCCGTAACCGCCAAATTCACTTGCCCGGATGACTGTACCACTCTGCGGTGCGTAGATCGGCGTACCCATTGAGTTCGCGATATCCACTGCAAAGCAGCCTGCGTGGCTTCCTGGCTTATCTAAAGCGGAAATATTACCGACTGCCGGTAAAATAAAATTGCCTTTCTTTGAAGACATGGTTGGGTACTGCTTCGTTCCCTTTGAAACAATCTGAGCCACTGGCTCTTTTGCAACTGTTTCGGATAAGGTTGTTTCACTCACAACCTTGCCGTCTTCATAGACGGTTTCGACTTCCTTATCAAGTTCTCCGTTCACACCTTGCTGTGTAACTACAGTTTGATCAACATATATATTTGGATCTTCCTGCTCAACGGTCTGGAAAGGTATGTCTTCTTTTTTAGTTGATGTTTTAGTCAGATTAATTTTTAAGATACTGGAGCTTGTCTCAGTCTCATTATTCTGGTTTTCTACATTCTCATTACTATTATTTTCAACGGTACCTTCAGCTGCTGGAGCTTCCTCTTGGGCTGGCTCATTGCTTTGGTCTCTTGCCACATCGGCTCCACCACGGCTTGCTACCTGGATTGGAGCGTTCGTACTCTCTTCACTCTTACTCGGATTAGTATTACCTGTTGCTAAAAGATTAGCGCACTCGTCCGGACTGTTTAAGTCCTCGAGCGGAAAATTCTTAGGCGTTTCTACAACGTCGCTCTGGATGTCGCATTTTACCAGCTTATCTGAATCCTGTACATTACCGATCTTATTAATTGCACCTGCAATACCGGCCTGTACCTGGTCAGATGAAGCCAGGTTCCCGACTTCCTGTCCGTCAACCTTCAATTGTACACCATGAACGCCGACCTGAAGATCCTGTGCGTTCAATGCATCAGTAAATTCTTCTTCTGAAAACATTGGTTTATTAAATGTGATGCTCTTTTTAATCTGTATATCATTGTAGACATATGCTGTTTCTATCGACGTTTTCGATCGCATATCCTGCTCTACCTGATCCAGACTCTGTGTAAACACAGCTGCATCTTTGGTATAGCCTAAAACCTCTCCGTCAACCATTACCTTGTAACCAAGACAGGTTGAAGAAAAGAATCCGAGAAGAAGCGCTACACAGAAACCTGTGAATACGACTTTTTCTCTTTTGCTCAAGTGCTTGGCGTAATGCGCAAGCTTCTTAAAAAACATTTGAAGCTTGCCACTTGAGCGATGGCTTTCGTTGCTAATGCCTAATCACCACCCTCCTATATAATTTTGACCAAATTGTAAAGTTATTTACAATTTAGATATATTTTAACATATCCTTTGGCACTTGCCAATACCTTAACCGAAATTACTTAATATTTTATGAAAAATTCATTAAAATATACGTATTTTAGGTTTAATCAAGGCGGTTCTCGCCCCTTTATCGGATATTTATTATTTTTTTCTTTACAACTAAAATTAAATTAAAGAGGAAAATATTGTTATAAGAAAACAAATTTACAAGAAGTCTCTTTTCAGGGCCGAATAAACCTTGACAAAATAAAATCAAAGGGATATGATAAGGATAACTTAATATTGTAAACATTATGTAAATGGGAAAAAGGTGAAAATCCTTTGCTGTAATCGCAGCTGTAATGCAATATGTCCTCTTAATATACCACTGTCCTCAGGATGGGAAGGTTGGGGGAATGCCATTGTAGAGCCAGAAGACCGGCATAATGTTTTCTTAAAACACTCCGATTTAGAGTTGTTTAAGAGATACGTTCTTTAATTGATTTCGTATTTTTTGCCTTCTCGAGCCGGAGAAGGCTTTTTTATTGTACTAAATGAAGGTGAGGTATTCCCATTGATCGAAATAAAAAAACAGGCAGAGGCTGCCAAAGAATTTAAAGGCGACACCGTCATCAAGAGCCTGATGACCCTCAAGCGCCAGCTTGAAGATAAACGTGAGCTGTTCGGTATTCATGAATATGCCTTTGCCAAAACCAGCGACCTGCTGTTTTCCATGGGCACAAGACTTTTGTGCGAGGGGAACCAGTGCGGTCATTACGGCGCCACCTGGGCCTGCCCGCCAGCGGTAGGCAGCTACAACAGCTGTGTTGCCAAATGCCGTTCCTACGAAAATGTCTGTTTGCTTTCAACCGTTACCGATTTAAAGGGCCAGTACGACTCCAGAGGCTGGCACCGGGCACGCATGGTCCACGAGGCCGCCACGGCAAAATCCGCCAGGCTTTTCAGAGCCCATTATCCAGGCGCGCTGGTGCTCTCTACAGAGGGCTGTATCATCTGCGACCAGTGCACCTACCCTGATGCCCCCTGCCGTTATCCCGACCAGATATTCCCTTCTGTGGAGGGCTACGGCATCGTGGTCATGGATCTGGCCAGCAAAACCGGCCTTTCCTATAATAATGGCCCCGAAACCGTCACCTATTTCAGCTTTGTGCTGTTTTAATCCCCATTCAGAAAGGAGAACCGCTATGAACCTGACCATTTCTTCCATTCCTTCTGCCGAGCTCTTGCCTCCCGCTTTCACTGTTTCCGATTTCCATACCCTCAAGGAAAAATACAGCGGCCTAAGAAAAAAGGCAGCCACAGCCTACTGCGCCCTGGATGGCGTCATCTCCCTCTTTCAGGCCATCGCCCAGGAAAAGGGGATTGACTTTAATCCTATGGTTTTCTACCCCATGTCCTCCTTTGTGAAAGAACGGGACATCTGCCGGTTGACAGAGATTCTGCTGGAAAGTGCCTTTTCTGCGGGAGAAAAAAGCGTGGACTTCAGCATCAATCTTTTTAACGCAGGCGTTATTTCCCTGTCCATCAAAACCAGACAGCCCTGCAGGCCCCTTTCTCAGTATACAGAGGAACTCCAGGCACTCACCGACGCCTATGAAGGTATCCGGGACACCCGCCGTATCGGCGGCCGGGAGCTCGCCTCCTTTATCCTGAGACGCAGCCCCGAAAAGAATGAGGGGTGTTTTGGAAGTGACCTGTTATACGTCCGTTTTTAAAATTTTTTCAGCGGTTTCCTCATCAATGATAAGGTGACGCGCGAACCCCGTATTCAGACAGCCGATGGCCGACCCTACATTCGCTTCCACAGGCACAATACCAACAAAATTCTTAATTTTAGAAAGCGGTGCCAGCGGAATCTGAATGGCAAAATCATCCTCCCCTTTAATCTGCTGGCCTTTCCAGTTAAAAAAGTAAGACAGAATATTAGAAGTGGCCCGCTCCGTAATCAGCCGCCGCCCAAAACGCAGGGCTGTGGCGTGGTCTGGTACACAGGGATATCCCCCTAGGGTCACTAAGGCTGTGTCTGTCTTTTTCCACAGGGCCAGAATGCTGTTGTAATTATCCGTCGTCACAAACAAATCCCGCTCCTGCTTCGTAGTCGGGAAAGCCGGTGAGATCAGAAAATCCGCCTCAAAGCCAGTTTTCCGTGCAAAATCTGTGGCCAGCTCATTGGGATGGTAGCCCTTGTGGGGCACTGTGGCAGTCCCGATCAAAGGACAGACCTTTCCGCTATACTGTTCAGTGAGCTCCCGGTTCGCTAAAATATCAATGATACGGCTGATATTATACCCCCAGCCAAGTCCCAGGATACGGGTTTTTGGAAGAAGTTCCAGAAGAAAATCCACAGCTGCCTCATAGAGGCGTTCCTGAGTTTCATTTTTATCGTCCATACAGCTCACGACCTGGCAGCTTTTTAAGCCAAACCGGTTGCACAGCTCCCGGCTTTTTCCAATGCTGGTGCTGTCAAAAGACTTAATCTCAATTTTAACAATTCTCTCCCTGCGAGCCTTGTTCAGCAGATTGCTTACCGAGGGCCTCGAGATACCCATAGACTTCGCGATCTCTGCCTGGGTCATATTCTCTTCATAATACATTTGCGCCGCGGTAATAAGGCGGATCAGTTCTTTCTCTTTCATGATGCTCTCCTTTACAAACGTCAACTGTTTTTTCTAAAATATACTCTATTTTTTAACAAATGTCAATCCATTGCTTTTAAGGTTCAAAATTTAATCAACTTTACATTTGTCAGAAAATAACTTGTTTTTTGCGTTTTTACTGTATTTTTTAAAGTTTTTAAAATTTTTTACGTTTTTTTGATTGACAAATGTTAATTTCAATGCTATTCTGTAACCAAGTTGAAACCGATACCGGAGGTGAGAGTATGTCAGTAGAAACCTTAAAAATCAAAAACATGTTATTAACATCTGCTAATAAAATCATCAGCAACGTCGAAAACTTAACCAAACTGGACTGTGAGCTCGGCGATGGCGACCATGGAACCACCATGGAAAAGATCGCCAAAGCACTGATGACCGAAGTAGATGCCTGGAATGAAGAAACCGACCTCAAAGAAGCGCTGGAAGCTCTTAATGATACCCTGGAGGACATCAGCGGCGGCTCGGCGGCTCCTCTGTTTGGCTCCTTTGTCTGTGGAATGGCCGACACAGCGGATCCCAGACAGGATACCGAATCCTTCATTAAGACCATCCTTCTTGGCGCCTACGAAGAATTCTTCGATACATCCGGTGCAAAACCCGGCGGAAAATCTATGATGGACGCCATTTACCCGGCCACCGAGGTGATCAGAAACGCCGAAAAGATTAATCAGGAAGTTCTTAACCAGGCTGCCAAAGCTGCCCGCGAAGGCTCCGATGCAACCTCAGATATGCTGGGAAAATATGGGCGCGCCCGCTACATCGGCGACCGCGCCATCGGCCACACCGATCCCGGCTCTGTATCTTTTGCCCTGTTTTACGAAGGACTGGCAGAGGGCTACGCCCTTTAATCTGTTTTAATTTATTAAGTTCTTAGGAGGAATTTAAGATGAAATATGAAATCATGCACGTTGGTGTTCCTGTAAAGGAAACCGTATTACCTGAAGATTATGCTGAAGGCCTGAAGGTTTATATCTCCGGCCCTGACAACAATGACCTGAAATTTGAATATCTGCGTTTTGAAGAAGGGACTCCCCTTCACCCAGATGTTGTCAACAAAACCCACGTCGCTTATAAAGTACCAAACATCGACCAGTTCATTGAAGAAGAAGGTGCCACTGTCTTAAACGGAAGAATGGCTGTTGACGAGACCCTGGACATCGCTTTTGTCGACGTGCATGGCACCGTCCTCGAACTCATGGAGATGAAGTGAGGTCCAGTTTTCAAAGAAAACTGGCAGCGAGCAAGGAGCGTTAGCGGACTGGCGGTAACCGAACAAGCGCATTTTTTCTGAAAAATACTCCAATCTGAATTTTTGTTTTTCAGAAAAGATACGATCCTTTTAAAAAAACAAAATTAAAAACCAAATATAATCTAAATTAACAGGGGGAAATACTAAAATGACCATGAAAAAATTCTTAAACCAGCCGGAAAACATTGTATCGGAATTACTGGAAGGCCTGGAACTGGCAAACCCGGATATTATCGAAGTGACAGGCAACAACCTGGTTGTTAACAAAAAATTAAAGGACGCCGACCGCGTAACCGTTGTAACCTTAGGCGGCGCTGGCCACGAACCAGCCATCGAAGGTTTTGTTGGCGAAGGTATGGTGGACATCTGCGTTATCGGGGACATTTTCGCAGCACCTGGCTACAAGGCTTGTATTGAAGCTTTAAAGATGGCTGATAAAGGCCACGGCGTTTTATTCGTAGTTTTAAACCATGCAGGTGATATGCTCACAGGTAATAAAACCATGAAGGAAGCTGCAAAATTAGGCTTAAACGTTAAAAAAGTGGTTACTCAGGAAGATATCGCAAACGCACCGCGCTCCAACGCAGACGACCGCCGCGGACTGGTTGGCTGTGTGCCCGTATACAAAATTGCTGCTGCTGCCGCAGCTGAGGGCAAATCCTTAGACGAAGTAGCTGCCATTGCCCAGAAATTCGCAGACAACATGGCAACCATCGCTGTAGCCGCCAAGGGTGCAACCCATCCGGCAAACGGCGAAGTTATCTCTACCTTAGGCGATGACGAAATGGAAGTTGGCATGGGACAGCACGGAGAGGGCGGCGGCGGACGCCAGCCAATGAAATCTGCCGACGAAACCGCTGTGATCATGGCAGACGAATTAATCGCAGATCTTGATCTTAAAGCCGGCGAAGACGTGATGGTATTCATCAACGGCAGCGGCTCCTCCACTTTAATGGAACTTCTCATTGTTTTCCGCAAGGTTTACAAATACCTGGAAGAAAAAGATATCCATGTTAAAGCTAGCTGGGTCGGCGAAATTCTGACGGTACAGGAAACAGCAGGCTTCCAGATGTTTATGGCCCGTGTAGACGAAGAAGAACTGAAATACTGGAATGCTCCATGTAAGACCCCATACAAAGTAGTTTAAGTTAAGCAACGACAAATCACAAAAGCGGCCTTTAAACGCCGCTTTTTAATTCAAAATAAAGGAGATTAAACTTATGGCAGATAAAGACGGCAACAAACACGCAAAAAATTTTGGTTTTGACCAACCGGCAGAAAATAAAAGCTTCCACGTCAAAGGCATGGAAAACGTAGACTGGGGTATGAAAACACGCCTATCCCAGATCTTTGACCCCAAAAGCGGCAACACCATCATGCTCGCTTTTGACCACGGCTATATTATGGGACCAACCCAAGGACTCGAACGCCTTGATCTGGCCATCCCACCGCTTATGGACTACGCTGATGTCCTCATGGGCACCCGGGGCGCACTACGCACTTGTATTCCGCCAGACTGTAAAAAAGCCATCGCTCTGCGCTGCTCTGCTGGAAGCTCTGTTCTAAAGGATGACATGAGCCATGAAGTCATCGGTGTCGATATTGAGGACGCCATCCGCATGAACGCCACCTGTATGGCCATCCAGTCCTTCATCGGCTCAGAGGGCGAATGTGAAAGCATCAATAACATCGTAAAAACCATTGACGCAGGCAACCGCTACGGCATTCCTACTCTCGGCGTTGTCGCCGTTGGTAAGGAAATGGAGCGTACCACCAAGTATTTCTCCCTGGCAACCCGCATGCTGGCAGAATTCGGTGCTCAGATCGTCAAGGTCTACTACTGCGATAATTTCGAGGAAGTCGCAGCCGCGTGCCCCGTTCCGCTTGTCATTGCCGGCGGTAAGAAAATCCCGGAAGCTGAAGCCCTTGAAATGGCTTATCAGGCTATCAGCCGCGGCGCCCACGGCGTTGATATGGGCCGTAACGTCTTCCAGGCAGATGATCCCAAAGCCATGATCCAGGCCATCCGCGAGGTCGTTCATAACGGACGCACCGGCGCAGAAGCTTATGAATGCTATCTGGATATCAAGATAAAATAAAATATTAAAAAAATCAAAAAAAAGAACAGCAGGGCAAAAATAGCCTTGCTGTTTTTCAGATGTCAGTGCAATTAATCCTGTCGGGACAAAAGCCTCTCTTTTCTGTTTTCTCTTCCATGAAAAGCTCGATGCGCGACGATTTGCACACAGGGTCTGAAAACCGGCTTTCCCTGATCTGCACCTTCTGCTCATACAATTTATTTTTTACTGACTGAGCGCTTTCCAGAGTCATGGCGTTAACCGCCTCAAGGGCTTCCTGCAGATTTTCAAAATCGCTGCACTCCACCACGATCTCATACTCGGTTTCAACCACTCTGCGTGCCTTTATCCTGTAGCGGTGCTGGCCAATCTCGGGCAGCCCATTGCAGAGGGCCTTGTACTGGCGAGTGGCGGCGTATGCGCTTTTAAAAAAATCGGGATAGTTTTTGATGTCGATGCCGCGGCTCATAGCGCGTCTCATCCATGACATGTGCTCTCTTGTGTAGGACGGGTTGGCGTAAACGCTGGCGTTTACGCCGTCCTTCAGGCCAATGGCGATCTCGTGCATCTGGCCGAAGCTGTAAGCTGGATTTTTCATCAGCCGGGTGTCGAGGCCGGCGGCCTGGGCCTCGAACAACTCGCGCAGTTGTCCGCCATCGTAGACAGGGTCGGCGCAGTGCTCCACCTCCGCACCCAGGCTGAGGCCGTAATGAAGGGCGCTGCACTGCTCGGGCGTAAAATGTACGCCCTTTTGTTTCTCCAGCGCCTCGATGAGCTCCTCGACCGCTGCGTCTTCTTTATAAATGACTTTTTTTCTCATGATTTAACTCCTGCAGGCCGGACTGCGCGTAAAACATTTTGGCTTTGGCCACTTCATCTTCGGTGGTGCTGCGCACGGCCTGCACACGGTGCAGGGTGCGCTTTGGCCTTTTGAGCATGGCGCGCACGCCCCGCATCACCCAGGCGGCTGGCAGCAGCGCGGGCCTGCCCGCCACCCAGGGAAAGACCTGGCGCATATGGTCCATACCCGGAAACAGCGTGCGCCAGAGGTAGCGGCGCTGGACAGTCTGGAAATCCGCCTGGGGATCGTAGACTTTGGTAAAGGCAGAGAGCTCCATGTTCTGGGTGGTGCCATAGGTGCCGTTGCCCAGAATAAAGCGGCCCATCGCATCCGTGACCGCATCGCCCGGCTGGCTGTCAAACCAGACCCCGGCCAGGCGCATGAGGTTTTCGCCAAAGGTTTTCAGGCCCATGACTTCAAGGCCTCGGTCAATGGCCTGCCAGTCGGCGGTGTCTCTGTAATAGCGCCGGTATACCCACAGGTCCATGATGGAGCGAATGCCAGTGCCGCCCTGGGCGTAATGCTTGGTCAAGTGCGCGACCATGTAGAGGTAGAAATCCTCTAGGGTCATGGCGTAAATGCACTGGGTTCCCTCCTTTAAAACAGCCCGGTTAAAGACATGGTCGAAATAGCCGCCGAAGGTGTATTTTTCCGGCAGGATATTCCGGTGGATTTCCAGATTCATATAGGGCTTACGGTAGTAGACATCGTGGTTGCCGCCCTCGTGCTCACAGGAAAAGCCGCTGCTGGTCAAAATTTTCCCGACCGCCTTTGTGTTGGCGTCGTCCACCAGGATATCCACATCGGCCATGAGCCGCATATCCGGCCTTGGATAGGCGTATTTGAGCACAAAGCCCTTGAGGGGGAGTGCCCGGATGCCCTGTTCATCGAGTGTTTTCAGCAGCTCGGTCACAGTGACATGCTGAGTGGCCTCCTTGGCAATGCCTGTAAGCCTGGCCTGCCGGAAGGACTGTCTGACAAGTTGCGGGGGCTGCTCCTCCTCCGCGAGCTTTTCAAGCCCGTAGTCTGCCATCCCCGCCACCGAATGCCTTCTGGCTTCCCTGTAAACCACGTCCCAATCGCAGCCAGGCGCTGGCGGCCTGGGCTGCCGATCCTTTAAAACCGCTGCCAGCAGCTCTACCACGTAATATTTTTCGTCTCTGATCATTTTACTTCTCTCTATCTTTTTTCCATGATTATTTTTCCATCCACAAACCGCAGCACTACATCACAGACGGCCAGGGCTGCTGCCTTGTGAGTAACTATAAGGCATGTCCGGTTTCTGAGGCATTTAATGTTCTCAAGCACTTGCTTCTCTGTCTGAGCGTCCAGGGCGGAGGTCACTTCGTCCAGGAGGAGTATGGGCGCGCCGCCCAGCAATGCCCGGGCGATGGCCAGACGCTGGACCTGCCCCTCGGACAGGCCGAGCCCTTTCTCGCCGATGATAGTATCCATCCCCATGGGTAGCCCCTCAATAAAATCCATGGCACAGCTGAGCTCTGCCGCCTGGATGATTTCTTCCTCAGTGGCCTCTGGCCGGATAAAGGCAATGTTCTCCCGGATGGTACCGGAGAGCAGAAAATTGCCCTGGGGCACGTAGGCAAAAATCCCCCGGGTCTGCCGATCCGCCGCGATCCGGAAGCCGTCGTCCATTCTCAGCCCAATATGCCCTGAATCCGGCGTAAAAACCCCCAGCAGCAGCTTGAGCAGGGTGCTCTTCCCAATGCCCGACAAACCCGAAATCACCGCGAAGCTGCCCTTCTCAAGGTACAGGTCTGCCCTCTCGAGCACGGGCTCCCGGTCATAGTGAAAGCTCAGGCCGCGCAGCTCAATGCCCAGCAGATGCGCATACAGCGCCTCAACGTCATAGGGGGCGTTGTCCACTGCCGGTTCATCGGGCAGGGCTTCGATGTCCATCATCCGCTCGGCAGAGGCCAGGGCGCCGTAGTACTGGGGCAGCATGCCGGATAGTCCCACAAAGGGAGACTGCACCTGGTTGACCAGTTGCAGCACAGCCGTCAGCGTCCCAAAACTCACGGTTCCTGCGATCAGCCCGTGGCAGCTCCACACCAGAGCATAGAGGTAGCCCAGATTAAATATAAAGCTGATGCCTGTATTGGCTACCACGCTGATGGTGTTTTTACGGATTTTTTCGTCGTAATTGGCCTGCTGAAGCCGCCGCCCCTTGTCCTCCATGGCCCCCTCCACCTGAAAGGTGCGGATCACCAGAAAGCTTGAAAGCAGCTCCTGCAAAAAGGAGCGCACCCGCCCGTCCGTCTCCTGAACCCGCTTGTGCAGAGCCTTGAGCCGCTTCCTGAAAAAGCGGGTGACCACAAACATGGCCGCTCCGGCCAGGGCAAAGATCATGGAAAACCGCCAGTCCAGCATGCAGAGCACCCAGAAAGCAGACACGATCTTGGTGATGAGCCCGGAAAAGGTGGGCAGCAGCGAGGTCACGCCGTTTGCAATGGCCTGCACGTCGCTGGTGAGCCGGTTGAGCAGATCGCCGCTGTGGTAAGCCATGACAGCCTGATAATCTTTTTTTAAAACAGCCGACAGAAAACGGCATTTAAAGCCCATCTCCAGCCGGCCCTGAATGGTGGCCTGGGCATGGCGGCAGTAGGCCTGCAGCAGTGCCTGAAGCGCGATAATGCCAAAGAAAACCGCGCTGCGCCAGACAAGCACTGTCAGCCCTCCTGCCGTGGCCCCGTCAATGACGCTCTTAGACGCCAGCGCAAAGGCCACGCCCATGCAGGCCAGCCCAATATTGGCGAAAACCAGCAGCACACAGGCCAAAATCTGCCCTTTCGCATTCTGGTAAAGCCAGGAAAAAACTTCTTTATCGGTGTAGGTACGCTTGGTATTCACGAAAACTCCTGTCCAAAAGCCCCAGACCTGTGCACCCGCGCCATCCCTGAAAGAACGGAATCATCAGAGGCGGGACAGCGTGGATGCAGAGGACTGGGGCTGTTAATGAAATCGACGACGCAGACGGAATACCGCCCCGCGCCCCCGCAGCACCACGTAACGCGCCGGGTACAAAAGCCACCAGACACGGCAGTACAGGCGGTACCAGGGATTGTCGCAGGAGATGTAGCGGCCTCCGCGCCAGAAGCCCTTGACAAGGCCAATGATCTGGTCGGGGCGAATATTCCGCTCAATGTGCCACTGGTTATCCCCCAGCATATTGTAGGTACCGCTGTGGTTTACTGACACCACCCGGTGGGTAATGTATTTTCCCTCTGGCTCCCTGATAAACAGCGGAAAATCATATTTTTTCAAAAGTCCCTCTGGAGCAGCGGTCAGGCAGACCTGATCTCTGCGATGGCGCAGCATGGGGGACATGCTGTTGCCGGTGATGGTGAAAATGACTTCGCCGCCAGAGACAAGTTTTTCGGTGATGAGGGGGTGCATATATGCCAAGGATATTCTTTTATTTTCCATTTATTTTTTGCTTCATTGCCTCAATTTCTTTTAAATAGGCGCTGCATTTTCCAGTGTCTCCAGTTTCACTGTATAAATTGGCAGCGCATTTGGTGCAGGTATTCGCAAATTCGCAGGCCAGACATTCCTGACAAACCTTTAAGTTTTTAAGCTTATCTGGTAATTCTGTCCACGCCGTTTCAAAACCTTTCTCAAAAGGCAGAGTATATACCAGGCTCATTCTGGCACAGGGCAGCATCCGGCCATCACTGCTGATAAAAAAACTGGATTTACCGCCCATGCACCGCAGGCCATATTCCTGGCTTTTTACAGGACCTTTAGGCTCAACAGGATGCTGTGCCAGACCATATTGGTGAAACACTTTATAAACACTGGCAATTTCATCGGCTGTCAAGCGTTCATCCTTATCCAAGTGGTCACGGTCATCCCGCTCGGGACCGACATAATCACTGAATCGAAAGGGTGCGTCAAGCTCCTTGATGAGTTTCGCCAGATTTTCATAATAGGGCAGTGTCCGCCGCACTGGGTTTGCCTTTACACTGACATTCAGTCCGTTTTTCTTAAGCAATTTTACCGCCTGGATGGTCTGCTCATACCCAGCCGCGTTGCCGCATACTTCTTCATAATGCTGAGGTGAATCGCCGTATAGCGTAATATCCACATCCAGCGGCGGTCTTTTTTTTAAAAACTCAATATGCTTATCTGCCATGAGCGAACCGTTGGTGAGCAGATAAATCTGAACACCCATATCGTAGGTTTTGCAGTAAATTTCTTCAAAGTCCGGCCGTGTCAAAACCTCTCCTCCAGTAAAGGAGGCAAACAGCATTTCCTGGTTTACGGCTTCCTGAATAATCCTTAGCCAATCCTCTGTGCTGATCTCCTCTGGATTTTTTTCCTTTGACTGTCGGTCACAGACATAGCAGAAAAAACATTTAAAATTACATTTTGAGGTCAGTTCAAAGGTGCCGCTGAGGGGCTGATGTCGTTTTGCGGCATTTATAGCAAGCGCAAGTGTTTTTTCATTAAACATTTCATTCCTCTAAAAATCCATTTTCTTTTAGCTTTTTCAGAAATTCAGCGATATCTTCTTCAGCGGTTTTTGCATCCACCTCATATTCTGCCTGCAGGCAGCCGATTAGTTCATCCTCTGTCCGTTCCTTTTCCAGGCACTCCCATAAAAAGCCTGCGCTCTCGGTTAGATTGATCATGCCGTTAAAATCCAGAACGGTTTCTCCTATTGGTACCACCACGTATTCATCGGCAACCTGTCTGAGCATGAATCCTTCTTTTATCTTCATAATATTTTATCCTTTCTCAACTGTTGATAAACGGTATGGACGGCTTCGTCGCTGACGTTGCAGGTCAGCTCATAGAAAGCTATTTTCATAAGCATATCTTCCAGTAAGTCCATTAATTTTTCAACCTTTTCCCGATTCTGTTTGGGGTATTGAGCCTGGTAAAGCAGCCATTTTAATGCTTCTCGGTTCGATAGCTTTCGGATTGTGTTTTTCGTTCCCTGCTTTAAAAATACGATGGCTCCAAGGGGAGCGCTAGTATTTATATTGAGCGGGCTGCTGCCGCTCCAAGGCGTACCATAAGCCCTAAAGCGACCATCAATCCGGCGTATGGCTGGTCGATCGTCATTGATAATCTGAACGGCGTCCTTTCCAAAGCACTGCTGCCATAATCGGGTGTGGGTCGACTTTCCGGTACCTGACGGCGCTGAAAATAACAGCGCGGTATTTTCAAACACGATGGCTGAGGCGTGAAAGCAAACCCCTTCATACTCTAGCAGAGCATTGGAAAAAGCGCTGCATGTATCTGAGCTTTCCAGTTCATCAAAGGTAAGACCTTTATAACTATCCAAGGCAGGGGCATAGCGTATTTCTACAGTTCTCCCATTATTTTCTGCAATTTTTTGCCGGGACAACAATTTATCTTTAAAAAAGAAGGTTATTCTTTTTCCTTCCGCTTCAATCGTATACTGTTCCCCACTTTTTCGGATTACACATCCTTCCGTTTGAAGGGCTTCCCCTCTTTTGGATTCGATTTGTATCTGACTTTCTACACTTGGTCGATCAAGCTGATATTTATGGCTTCGCTCGATCATCGTTGATCCGCAAAAAGACATATTGAGGATTAAATCGGCAATACAATATTTCTGCATATTATTTCCTTTGTTTTAAATTTGAAGAGTAGCCTGAAATCAGGCTACTCTTTTGATACACTTATTAGAAGCACGCGCTACATCCACCAGCATCAATACTTTCTGATGAAGCTGTGATTTCTTCAATCTCAAAAACATTAATTTCTACTTCTGGTTTTACATATTTTTTTTTCATTATTTCACCCCCTTTCAATCTACCTTTCATAGTTTAAGCTTATCTTACCTCTGTAAAAGCTGTGTTCCCACTATAAACAATTGTTCCATTATCCAATATCGCATATGCTCGACCCGTAATTTCAAAAGGAGATGCTATATTACTAACACTCATAGAAAACTGACTAGTCGGAACAATTGGAGCTGCTCTCCTCATTACATTATCTTTGTTTATTTCAAGTTCATCTATATTCTGAACTTCAGCGTTTTTATAAATTACACCCGTTTCTACTACCTTATAACCTATTGGTACCTCAACCTTAATCAAAAATTGTACTTTATATAATTCAGGCGATACAGATGTTTTCGAAACAATTGGAGTCGGGTCAAGAATTACGTGAACAGTATCTACTGGTTTGCTATCCTCATAAATTGCTTTTAGTGTCATATTACGCGTTACTGCAAATGTATAGCTCTCACTATAGCTCAGATAGACACCAGTCGGCGTTCCATCAACTACTTCCTGCCATCCTATAAATACTTTTCCTGTCGGCGCAGCATTCGCTACTGCGGTTACATTCGTGCGCTGTTCGACTTCTACATTGGCCTGCCCATTAATGGTTCCATCTGTCACACTAATGGTATACTTAACGACTGCGGCTTTGTAAGTCGCTTTATAACTGGTGTCTGCTTTAATGCCTGTGATGTTCTTGGTGTCTTTATCAATTTTACTTCCATCACTTCCTGTCCATTCAACGAACTCATATCCAGAAAGGATTGGCGCTGCTGGCACATTAATGGTATCTGTTGTCTTATAATAACCTGAATTCAGCTCATTACCGTTGATATCATTAAACTGTACTTTATAGCTGTCCTGTTCTTTTTCCTCAAAGACTGCCTGAATGACTCTTGGACTGCCAATTGAAGCAATGGTATAGGTTGGTTCACTGCTTAACTTCTGGCCTGTGCTGGCATCAATCCAGTATCTGAAAACTGTTGTAAAGATACCTGGAATATCATATCCTTCTGCCCGCACTGTCACTTTTGACCCAACATAAATCTGCTGTATGTAGGTAGATGTCGTCAGTTTCTGTTCTGGTCCGTCATTTAATGACATATAAATGCTGCCTGCGCCCTGCGGTGATACATTTACCATTACTTTGGGTTTGTCGATAAAGTTCGCGTGAATCACAGTTTCTGAATCTTTTACTTTAATGGTCGCTTCCGCTGTCCGGGTATCAACTTTTACATCATTGACGGTCCAGCTGTCAAATACGGAATGTTCGGTATCTGTTAAGGTTGCTTTAACTTTGACATCATCGTTCGCATAAATCTTTTCATCAGGTGCCGGAGCGATGCGTTCGGCATAGCCAACTCCTCCAGGAGCTTTTTCAGGTGTTACTGTTACCTTAATCGGCTGGATGATTGTGGTGCCGCCATTTTTCATGACAAACGGATAAGCCGTTTCAGATTCGGCTGTGGCGTCATAGTTCCATACGCCTTCGCTTTCTCTGTTCAGCGTATTGGCAAAGCGTGCTTTCTGCATATCTGCTTTGGTCATGGCTGTGCCAATACCACCTGTTTCACCACAATGGTAGACACGCAGTACTGTACCATTTGAGTTGTTAGTCTGTACCGCTTTTGTTCCAGCCGTAAAGCTGTCGGTCAGTGTTCCGCCGCTGCCCATAATGTTGACAATGGCGGTGGTCTTTTCTCCAACGGTATAACAGTTTTCAACGGTGCCATTATTGGTATTCACCAAATTAGTGAAGCCTTCAAAGCGGAGTTTTTCAACCTTAGCGTTTTCGACTAACTCGTCAATAAAGTTCACGCTACTGCCGGTAATGGAGTAGCCATTACCATCGAAGTTGCCTTCAAATTTTGCCAGCGGTGTCCAGTCATTTACTGTGATGTCATTGGTTAGCTTAAAGTATTTGTCTTTTGTTTCAAATTCTGGTGTCTGTAACAGCTTCAGCTGTTCCGGTGTATTGATCTGCCATGGTTTTTCGGCTGTCCCATCGCCGCCGTTAAAGCGGTCGCTTGGGCTGCCGTAGGTCCATGTGCTGGTCGAATCACCTTTGACATAGTCCATCAGGCCGCCTTTGGCGATGAAGGAGTTCTGTGAGGTGTTGGCTGTTGGCGCAATTACTTGTGTAAGCGCCTCTGCATTGAAGTTTTCGACATCAACGGAGGTAAAGTACTGAATCGCGTTTTGCTCTGCATTCGTAAAGGTCGCGGTTGTCCCATTCTGTAAGATCAGGCTGACTCGGGTCGACCCTGCAAAGGTACCTTTAAAGATTGTGCTGCCCATGAGTTTCAGGTCTGCGTCTTTCGTACCCATATTGATGTTTTCATTGATGATCGCGCCACTTCCGTCCGCGGCTTTGTTAATGACAATCGTGTCGCCAGCATGGGCCGCTTCGTAGGCTTTGGCGATGGTGCCGAAGTATTCTGTCGATTTGTCACCGTCTATATGCTGTACTTCTACCGGCGCGTAAAGTCCACTTAAAACATACTTTTGTGTTTCTTCATTGAATGCTCGTTTTGTGTAATATGGGTAGACGTTGGCCTGGTCGCCAGTGTAATCTGTCTCGCCGTTAAAGTGGCTTCCTGATTTATCCGCATCTTCAATCAGCATTGGGCTGGCTACTTCTGTGCCACTTACTGTTGTTGCATAATAATTTTCAGACAGATCATACACACCGCAATCTTTGTTGGCTGTAGAACCTAACTCAAACCCATACCGTACGTCAATGAACTGGTTGTTCTTGATGGTCAGCTTATCTGCCGCTAAGCTTGAGTGATCCACGCCAATAGCTCTGTTCACACCCATAAAGATATTGTCACTGATGTTAACAATGCCTTCAGCTGCAACAACGGTCAGAATACTGGTGCGCTGCTCATCTCCTACGCGGTCTGTTCCAATATTAAAGGTATTTCCGGTAACTTCACTGTTATTGCCAAGTGAAGTGATGGCCATACGATAAGGCAAATTGACTGTGTTGTTCTTAAAGATCACAGTCGCATCCTTCTGTCCACCGCCATAGATGACATTATTGCCATATACCTCTTCTATTCCTGTAAAATTACATCCTTCAATGGTGAGGCTTCCTGCAGTGCTAAAGTTTATGGGTGACTGTCCTGTTTTTGTGATGCTAAATTCGACATTCTGCACCTTAGCTGTTTTGTCTGTTCCCATGTTTAATATTGCCGCATTCTCTCCATTGCCCGACGGGTCTGCTGTACACTGAAGAATCGACTTTCCGTTTTCAGCGCCTTTTACGGTAACATTTTTGCTCAGTGAGAAGGTATCGGTATAGACTCCATCAGCCAGTTGGATGATGTCGCCCTCTTTTGTCGAATCGGCGCCAATGGCTTCCTGAATGGTCAGGTACTGGCCTTTGGATTGACCATCACTGCCGAAAACTTCTGCGGGAACTCTGGTTTGGGTCATTGCTTCGTCTATGTAGTAGGGCAAAGCGTTGATTTTTGCCTTGCCTTCCGACGCGACGATGACTGAGTTATCATTGGCTTTTCCGTAGGTTGTCACTGGGAGCTTGCCGTTCCAGTAGTTAAGGGAAAGATCAAACTCGCCGCTTTCCGGGACTTTTGTGAACTTAACCATCTCGTCTTTGTCCAAACCTTGTCCTTCAAAAGTGCGAACCATCTTATTCTGGCTGACAGTCAAGCTTGCGCCTGAGAAGTCTCCAAGACGGATGGCGCGGCCGCCGCCATTATCCTTATCGTTATAATCAACTACATAGTTCTGATCCCAGTTTTTAAAGGTGTTGCCGGTAATGGTTACCTCACCTGTGGCTTTATTTGAAATCTGCAGCGAACTGTGATTCGTTCCGTCAATATAGTTATTGGTGATCTTTGTTGTACCTTCTACCACATCGGTGTTGATCCCGGATGGGTTTGGGCTTGGGGCAGTGCTATCGCCAACATCTGTAATGCGGTTATTGTCGATGGTTAAATTTGTGGCGGGCATGCCTTCAGCCAAGTTAAAGTGAATGGCCGCTACATTGCCGCTCGGTCTTAACGCATCAAACACATTGTTTTTAATGGTGACATTTTCCAGTTTTGGATCACTGCCCCATCCGGTTGCCAGAATGCCGTTTGTCTTAAACTTAAGACCGCTGATGGTAATGGATGGATTTTGGGCTGTATCGGTTCTGTTAATGGTGATACCGCCTGTCAAAACCGCTTCAGTTTCATCTGGTCTGTTTTCTATTGTCGCGTTTTCTGCTTTAATCTCTGTAGCTGCGTATGGGCCTATGAGGTTTAATGCTTTTGTTAATGTGATTGATTCATCATAGGTACCTGCTTGAATTTCGATGGTGTCTCCGGCTGTGGCTTCGTTAATGGCTGTTTGGATAGATGTATAAACCTTTCCTGTATTTGTATTAAGTGCCGCAGCTGCAACAAAATTCTCTGCGGGACCCCCGTATACAGGACCTGTGTAACCATCTTGACCGCTAACCGCTGTTTCATTGCTGCTGCATTGGTATATCGTCACTTTCTGGTTACCCTCACCGCCCAGGCGTCCTACAACACCACCAGCGTATGGATTAAATAATTCTATACCTGTCGAAGTAACACTACCGCCATTCACTGTGCAGTTCTGGAGTATATTGCCATACTGTGCCATACCAACAACGCCCCCGACATCACGAACGCCCGAAACAACAGCGTTTGTTGCCGTACAATTCCTTATTGTCATATTGCCTTCGCAAAGTTGTCCGATAATCGCACCTGCTTTGTCGCCATCCAGTTTTTTATTGGCATCTGACAAAGTAACCGTGACGTTTTCAGCTGTACAGTTCTGTAAGTTCGTCACATATCCCTGCCCAACGACACCGCCAGCAAAATGGGTTCCGACCAGCTCCGCATTTTTAATATGAATATTGTCGATCAGACTAATGACATGCCCATTTCCGATGAAAGCGGAAATATGTTCATTACCGCTGATACTTGCGGTGTGGATGGTAATATCTTTAAATTCCTTTCCATTGTTGACCTGGCCAAATAGCCCAACCCTATTGGTCGTGTTCACTAGCCGAGTAATTTTCAGATTTTCAATTTTGTGGTTTTGCCCGTCAAAGCTTCCTTGATACGGATGCTCAGCCGTTCCCACCGGTAACCATTCATCATTACGGAAATCAAGATCGTTCCCTAATTTAATAGTTACTTTTGAAGTATCAATGTTTCCCGCGTTAATCTGCTGTGACAGCCAGTAGAACTGGGCTGGCGTTTTGACTGTGTAGGATACTTCATTTGCTCTGAAAAGGTTCGTATCTGGTTTGATTTCTTCACCCAGATAGGTGAAGCCCAATCTATCCTTTGCAATACCTTCGCCGTTCAGTGTGACTGTGCTTGTGTCGTACTCTGTACCGAAAAGTTTTTCAACCGTGGTTTTTTTATCAGTGTCAAAGCCTGTGGCATTCTTTAAGATCAGCTTTGTGTCTTTTTTGACCGTGATCTTCGCGTTACTGCCTGCACTGATGTCTTGAATGTTAATATTTTTGTTGTTGACGGTGATCACGCCATCCAACACACACTCGCCATCGCCAGCTACCTTTTTCAGGATTAAGCCACTCTTATTAATGTCTAGAGTATCGTTATAGGTACCGGCTGGAATTTCAATGCTATTGCCTCTGGTCGCGTCATTGATGGCTTCCTGTATGGTTGTATAGGTTTTTTGCTTTGTTGTATTCCGGATCAGCATTGCTTCATCCACCCAATATACAACCTCATGTCCATCTTCTGCATTATAGCTTCGCTGGGCAAAGCCATCGGCATAAACATTAATGTTGTCGCTGTCCGCGTACTTGTCAGAAACAATCTGCAGTCTATCACTCAGTCTGTACGGCTTTGTGGTATCCAGTGTAAAGCTTGTATCATCAGTCACGCCGCTGCCCTGATCCACATTCACGCCATACCAGCCATTTCCGCTGGTATACAGGCCTGTGGCGGTTACGGTTGATCCGTTAACGACCACACCCGCTGCAGCGTTATCTTTTGATGTAACGTTATTTAAAGCCACATTGGTGGACTGGACAATATTAATGCCATGTCCGTTGGCGTTTGGAGAACCAGTGATTTTCTTTGCTCCCTGTACTGTTATGTTCTCAATGTTTACGTTTTGAGTTTTCTCAATCAAAATCAAAGAGCCTGTTTCTGCATCAATAGCCTTTCCATCTTTTGGTGTCCAAGCTGTTTTATCGTCTTTTCGGGTGATGACAACTGTTTTATTATCTTCGCCTTTGATTGTAACCGGCTTACTGATTCGAAGCGTTTGGTAGAGATTATGTATCCCTTCTTTAACGATAATCGTATCATTTTCAACCGCATCATCAACCGCATCCTGAAGATTTTGATATTCTTTTTCTCCATTTGCAGCGATGATATCATAGAATGGTAATGGCTCTGGATCGCTTTCTGCCGGCTGATAAACAGAAGTCGATGTTTCATCAATCGTTGTTTTAGCTTTAACGGCGTCTATGGCTTTTGACACGCTTCCTGATTTGTTGCCATCATCATAAATATTGATGGCTGACTCGATTGTGCCGGTTACATCGACAAAATGCGCACCGGTTAAGCTAATGCTTTCAACCGTTTCTGCATTGTCAATTGACAAAAGATACTGGTCAAAAGAACCCGATTTTCCGTTGGTAATGGTTGAATCGGTTATATTTAAAACATTATCGTAAGTTTGATAAACAGGATTGCCATTACCGTTATCTGCTGGCCAATCATAATTCAATTTGATGGTAGTAAAGGCATTTGCAGACCCTGCCGCACCTTCTACTGTATTGATTCCTTTTAATACAGAACCATTTTGAATATTGTAGGTACCATAACTGGCCCAGATATTAAAAGCGGCCCAGCCATAAATGGTTGAATTGTCTACTGTGACGTTCAGTCCTTCAGCATCAGCGAGTAACTTATCATCAACTGTCTGTTGTGTTCCCGAAACATTGACTGCATACTTAAAGCCTTTTAGCGCGCTGTTTTTTTCAATATTAACGGTCACATCTTTGGGGTTCCAGAGTGACAGCCCTCGTGATCCATTCCCACTGTTTCCCCAATCATTTTCATATTCCTGATTGAGTCCATTTAAAATCTTGCTGTTATTTGTCAAAGTAATTGATGATCCTTGATGCTGACCGTCACCCAAATTGATTCCTCGCGGATCTTCGCAGAAATCAAACTTGAGCTCAGCATTGTCCAAAATAATTTGCGCTTTATAATGATTGTTATTTGTTGCATCTGTTATGTCGCCAACATGAATCCCGCGTTGGCTTGTATTATTACCAATAACTTCGAGATCTCTTAATGTGAGCCCTGTTCCTGTATCTCCTGTACCAGTCAGCATAAAAATACGGCCTTTTGCTGTGGATTTCAATTTATATGTTTTATTGTTTCCATCAAAAGTTAAATTTTTACCGCCATATTGAATCGTTTGAGCGATATCAATGTCTTTCTGGAGTTTAATAACACTGTTCGTTGGTGCTTCTGTTACAGCAGTCTGGATATCATCATAGCCGCTGATAACCTTACCTTCCGCATCGGTTACCGCGATGGGTTTGGCGGTTTTACCAAGAACAGCTGCGCCAAAGCGTGCTTCGAGTTTTTCTAAGGTGTTTTCATCTGCGTTGATTACGGCTGAATCGTCATAATTCAATGTAATAAGTTCTGTGCTGTTTGCCGCGATTTCTGTACCGCCATTGGTACCTGGCTGTAAGTTTGCAACGGTACTGCCTGCGGTGATATTCACTGTGGCTTTTCCGATGGTGCCGGTAACACCTGCATCTCCTGTCTCACCGCCAGCATAAACCTTGTCGACTTTCGCGCCTGGTTGAGTATTGATCACAACATTCCCAATGCTGCCACGGTTGACACCCTGGACGATCGAGTTTTTAACATCCGTCGATACAGTCACCGTCGCTGTGCCTGTCGTAGTACCATTGGAACCACCCGGGATGATATAGGCTTTATCAAATGTACCGCCGGTAATTGTCAGATTAGCATCGCCTGTCTGGCTCATCCCTTCGCCGCCTCCGTACACCAGAGCGCTGCCCTTGATGGTACCACCTTCAATGGTGACATTGGTGGTATCGACAAAGGCGTTTGGATTCCCAATCTCTGGCCACGGTTTATGACATGTCGTCCCGCTAAAAGATGATGCCGCGCCACCGGCAATTTGCCCAATGACTGCGCCGTCTTTAATGACAACATTTGTTGTTGCTACATGGCTTTTATGCAGACCGCCGCCAAAAACAGCATTGACCGTCCCACCCGTCATGGTGACAGAGGTGGACTCATAGGTTCCATCATGATTGTGTCCGCCGCCAAAAATATTCGCAGCACTTGATACCTCTTGACTTCCGCCATTCCAAGTGATTTTAGCGCCTTTACCTTCTGTAGTTGTTGCCTCAATAGTAATTGGTGTACCATTCGCGAAAAAACACTCTTTTCCAGTCATTTCATCTAACGCTGGAGTTCTTGGTGCTAAATACTCTGAATCGCTCAGTGCCATCATTGCAGGTGTTTCCTGAATAACGGCATTTTCTTCTGTTGTCCCTGTTTCCTCATTCACCGGTGCCAGTGCCTCGACAGCCGGTGTTTGTTCTTCTGCGGGCTGCTCAGCTGGCGCTTCGACGGCAGGTGTTTTGGTCTCGTCGGCCGGAGCGGTTAATTCTTCCGCAAACACTGAGAAATTCATGGACATGAATACCATCAATACTGCGAGCAGCATTGATATGGTCTGTTTTAATTTAGACTTTCTCACTTTCTTTTACCTCCTGTTTGAATCCCTAATCCCATATACTTTCACACATTTTTGTTGCAGGCTTCACCTCTTTCTTTACCTTAACGTAAATTTAATTTTAATATCGTACACTATGTACGATTTGGGCTAAGAAATGGGCGGAGGAATAGGCCATCCTCCGCGATTACAAAAAGTTTTATATTCTAGAGTTGCCATCTCTGAATATCAGAATAAAAGTACAATGATGCGTAAACTAAGAAGTCTTGAATTTACTCGTGAAATAGTACCATTTCACGAGTTTTAATCGCTAACTCCTTTATTTACACCATCCTGATAGATTTCGACCATTTTTTTGACCATTTTATTTTTCTTTATCTATTGGAATCTCTGATAATTTATTCATTTCAATACGATCCTGTTCTGTCAAAGGATGGATGTAGCTCTTTAATGTGACAGTAATATTGGAGTGCCCCAAAAGCCTGCTTAGGACAGCTAACTGCATATTTTTACTTGCGGCCCTTGTGGCAAATGTGTGCCTTAAAATATGGAAATTCCTTTTCTTGATACCTGCATTTTTTAAGACATCTGCAAAATAGGTTTGATAAACTCTTGGATCAATAAATGATCCTTTTTTACTTAAAAAAACAAACTCTCCTTGCACCGAAAGGATTGCCTCATAGCCCTTTAGCAATGTATAAATCTCATGATTCATTGGAATATTCCTTTCAGAATAATAGGATTTCGTTCCTTCAAAAATCATTGTCGTTTTTTTACCACCAGCCTCTTCTGATGTGTTCACACGATGAACAGCGTCGCGCACCATCATTGTTTTTTCCTCAAAATCAATATCACACCACCGAAGAGCCGCTAATTCTCCAAGCCGTACGCCTGTTTTTAACGCCAACAGAACAGCTGTCGCCTTTACCTTGTCTTGGTCACAGTACAAGGTTTTCTCAAGCTTCTGATATTCTTCTTTGCTAAAAACATCCATTTTCCTTTTCTTTGCTGCGGGAATACACACATCTATACAAGGATTGACCGTGATAATCCCTAATTTCACAGCTTGTTTAAGTGCAGAAGATAAAATAGAAATATGACGTCTGACCGTTGTGCTTGACAACGCCTTTTGATGGTGGCTTAATTTTGCTTTTACATAGTTTTGAATAACGTCACTGGTTACTTCCTGCAGCCTATAGTCACCCATTGTAGGAATCAGATGATTATAGACAACACTGCTATATTGTGTATAAGAGGATTTCTTGATTTCTGTTTTTTTGCTGTTTTCAAGCCAGTCCGTCAGCCATTCCCGCAAAAAGGCAGAATACTCCTCAGAGTTTATAATTTCCTTTTCTTGAAATTTTTCAGTTATGACACCACTGGAATTTTTACGCTTCCTGTTTTTTCTTAAGACTCTTTGCAGTTCAACTTCTTCAAAATTTTCTTTTTCACAACATTCTAATTTTTCAACTACCTTCTGATAGGTTTTTGCATATAAATACCGATAGACTGCCTTGCCATAAATATTGTTATAACCTACAATACACCGCGCTTCATAACGCCCATCCGCTCTTTTTCTTACATTTTTACGGTAGTTCTTCATATCGTTTTTCCTCCCTTGGTATGACCATTATTTTGACCATACTTTTGTCAATTATATCTAAAACAAAGGGCAAGAAATGGATTTGTATGGTGTTTTTTCTATTTTACACGTAAAAAAGTGCGTGCATTTATTTTACAAAGATGATATAATATCCCCAACTGGTAGGATTAATAGTTTTCTTATCGAAATTTGGAACAAACTTCACTCGTGAAATGGTACTATTTCACGAGTTTTTTCTTTTTTGCACAAGTTTCTACAATCAAATTGATGCACTATTTTCGAACACACTTTTTAAGAAAACTAAAAAAGCAGTATACGTCGTTTCGGCGTATACCGCTATATATTGTCTTATTTAGTAAAAATATTATTTTAATACTATATACATAATTTTCAGCAAAAATTCTATATTACTTCATCCTCCACTTCATACGCCATTCCGACTCGTGGCCACTACCTGTATGCTGTCCGCAATGGTGTAGGTCTGGCCAACGGCTACCAATTGGTCGTATTTATCGTAGTATTTCTGCTTAAAATAAAACACCGGGGTGTTCTCAGAGATACTCAGGGCGTTTATGATGTCCTGGGTTGGACGGATCATACGGATTTCAAGAGTCTTGTTGATTTCCTTTTCCAGAAAATAGTCGATCCGGCGCAGGTTGTCGTAATAAAACATTTTCTTGGTGTCACCGCTGAAGTGGTGCAGAAGGTATTTAATATCATAGGATACCGGCGCGTCCAGATAGGAATTGAAGGTCCGGCGGATTTTAATGGTCTGGATCTGCTCGCTGCTCTGGCTGTCAAATTCCTCCAGGCCATTGAAGTCAAAAATTTGAGAGATACTCAGGATTTTGGTGTCCAGAATGGTCTCCTTAATATTGGTGATCTCATTAAAAAACATATGGAACAGATCGTTTTCGCTCTCCTTAACATAGCAGCCGGAACGCTCCCGGGTCTCGATATAACCTTCATTAGACAGGATGGACAGGCTGTTACGCACAGTAATGCTGCTCACGTTATAGATTTTGGTCATTTCCTTGATGGAGGGCAGCTTATCCCCGGCGACCAGTTTATTATTGATGATCTTATTCTTTATGTCCTCTACGATGTTTTCATATTCTTTCACAACGATCCTCCTACTCTGTCTTGGCAAAAAACCGTGTTTTATCCGGCAGGATATAAAGCTTGCCCCATCCAAAGGGCAAACCGCTCTGGTCATAGACATTAAGCTCGACGAGCATGAGGATACTGCCCACTGGAATCCTGAGCTTTTCGGCCACATCCGCATCGGCATTGACACCTTTGATCCGCAGGTCCTGGTACATCTCATAAACAGAAATCTTGTTTTTAACCAGCTCTGAGAAATCTTTGTATTTCAGACTTTTCTCTGAAATATTGATCCCGGCAAAGTAGGGCAGATATTTTTCGTCATAGGCGATGGGCAGCCCATCCTCATAAATCAGCCATTTTAAGGCCACAACCCTTTCATTGGGTGCGATGTTCAGATTGTAAACCATGTAAACATCCGGTGTTACCAGACTGGATGAGATCAGCTTGGCTTCGTCATAACCATTGTTAAAAATAGTTTTACAGCTGTAACGCATGGAAAACTTATTTTTCTTGACATTTTTGATGTAGTTACCCTTCCCCTGAATGGAGTAAAGATACCCCTCTGATAGAAGTACTGAGATAGCTTTTCGGACGGTTATCCGGCTGGCGCCGTATTCAGAGCAGAGGCATGTCTCTGAGGGCAGAGGGTCGTTGTCTTTATAAACATTGGTGTAAATTTTATGCTTGATATTTTCAATGATTTCTTCGTATTTGAATTTAGAATTACTCATTGCTTTTATCCTGTCTTTTTTCGTTAAACAGCTTTTTCAGACGGATACACTCTGTAACGCCATCCTTGGCTGTCTTGGCAAATGCATCGGCACCGGAAATGGCTGCAATGTCGATATTGACCATAGCGCCGCCGATAATGGTGGTAATGTCCTTTGTTACGGGATCACTCTTAATCAGGTCAATGGCCCGCTGAATGGCGCCCACAGTGTTAGTCAGAACTGCGCTGATACCAATAATGCTGGGGTGGCAGCGCCTCGCCTCCTCCACAAAACGCTTGGCTGGCACGTCCACTCCCAGATCGATGACGTTAAAACCGACTGAAACGGCCAAAGAATGGAAGATCGTCTTTCCGATATCATGGATATCGCCTTCAATGGTTCCCAGAAGGATCGTGTCTGCAAAAACCTCCTCCTGCTGGCTTGCCGGAAACTGCATTCCCTCCATGTTCAGTATATCCTCAAAGATAACGCCAGCCATCATCAGGTCCGAGATGCTGTATTCTCCGCGCTCGTAAAGCAGTCCCACCTTGTCCAGGCCGTCGTTGACGGCATTGACAATTTCCATAGGGGCAGCCCCAAGATCCAGCGCCCGCTCTACAATGCGGGTCACCATTTCATCTTCCAGCTCTACGACTTTTTCGGTCAATGCTGTTAAGTTCATTCGCTTGCCTCCTGTATATCATAATTATATGCTCAAACTTGTTCTTTATTTTTACTGATTATATCATAATTTAGAATTCATTGACACTGCAAAGCCTTCTCCCACCTTTATCAGCATCATTTTCCTGTTTTATCCTTCGCCTTTGCTCTCAATATACTGCATATAGACAATGGCGCTGACGGATATGACCATCCCGATGATCTGAACGGCTGAAAGCCTCTGCGCATAGAGAAAGAACCCCGCAGTGGCCGCGACGGTCGGCTCCAGAACATAGGTCATGGAGGTATAAGACGCGTCTATGAAATTATAGGACGCTGTGGTGGCGCCATAAGAAATGGCAACATTGACAAAGTACAGCAGCAGCACAAGCCACAGCACAGCGCCGTGCTGGATGGTAATACTGCCCAGCTCCTTAAAAAGATCCCAAACCGAATAATTGAAGGAATAGACGATTATGGCTCCCAGACAGGTGTAGGTCTGGACCACATAAAAGGGGATCTCTTTCTGTATATGAAAATAGTCGATAGTATAGGCAAAAGCCAGGCTCACCGTCACTGAGACACCCCAGAAAATGCCGATGGTCGTAATATCGCCGTCTCCTCCTGAGAATATTTCAAGGACAAACAGGATTCCAACCAGACTGATCAGACAGCAGATGACCTTTTTAACGGTAATTTTTTCTTTAAAAAACAAACGCATCAGAAGTACCAGCACCACAGCGTTGGAAAAATTAAACAGTGAGGTGATGGCCAGGGGCAGGCTTTCGATGGCTTTTACATAAGTATAATTGTAAGTGGAGTACAAGAGCCCGCCACTCAGGCAGATGGTTGTCAGGTATAAAAGCTTATTTTTTAGGATCAGGCTTTTAGGATTCTTGGCCAGTGTCACTGAAAAAAAACATACAAATACAAAGAAGGGCGTTAAAATCGTCCTGCCGCTCTCACTGAGACCAATGAAATCAAAATAGTTAAAAAAGATACCGAAGATGCCAGTAGTAACAGCGCCGGCACAGCCCAAAAGAATCCCCAGCATTGGTTTCCTGTTTTTAAAAAGCTTCATTTCCTCACCTTATCCGCACAGCTTCTGTGCATAATATTATATGTTCAAAATACATTTTTGGTTGATTCCGCTTTTTCAAATTTTATTTATTATAACACGTTTTTAGTTTCAATCACAACAAAAAGTTTTTCATGGGTTAAATCCACCTGTTTTAAAGGTTTTCTTAGCTTTTTATTTGTAAATAGATTTTTTTTAAGATTTTTCTTGACAAGCCTTCAGGATCGTATTACAATACAAATACAGTGTATAACACAATATGCACAAAATTAGGAGGAAAGAAAAATGAATTTTACTTACGAACCCTTGACTAAAAAACAGATCGAAGACGTCCATCAGGCTACCCTGGATGTGCTGGAAAAATGCGGCGTTGAAATGTGCGACGAACGCGCCCATGAAATTTTCAAAAAACACGGCGCGACAGTTGAAGGCAATATCATCAAGATTCCACCAAAGGTTGTTGAAGATTGTATGAAGCTTGCTCCGAGATCCTTCATACTGGATGCGGCCAACCCAGACCGCTCCGTCAACATCGGCGCAACGGACCGTCCCCTCATCGCTCCGAACGCTACCTCTCCCTTTATCATTGACGAAGAGTTCAAACGCCGCAAGGTCAATTTTGATGACATGCGCAATTTCTTCAAGCTGTCTCAGAGCAGCAGCTGTGTCGATATCGGCGGGCAGCTGATCGTATTCCCGACAGACAACTGTACCTACAAGGAAGGCGTTATCACCGCCATCTATGAATACTTCCTGCACATGGACAAACCCATGAACCTGTGCTCTGTTGACCGCAACACCATTGACATGACCATGGAAATGATGCACCTGCTCACAGAAAAGGAAGGCGGCTATCCCCTGTTCGCGTCTCTGTCTCCTATTTCTCCGCTCCGCTTTGACGAAGAACTCTTGGACGGCTTGTTCTACGCGGCTGAAAAGAATCAGGTCATGGAGGTTACCCCTTGCTCTGCAGCCGGCCTGACCGGACCGATTACCGGCATCGACAACGTGGTTCTGACCAACGCAGAAAACGTGGCCATGTTCACATTGATCCAGCTCATCAATCCGGGCCTGCCAGTGGTTTATTCCACCTATACCTGCATTACTGACATGCGTACCCTTCAGCTCTGTACCGGCGCTTCTGAAAGCATTAAGATGTGCGCCATGGCCCGCCAGATGGCCGGATACTATGAAGTGCCCTTTGATATGCCGTCCGGCAGCACCGACGCCAAAAATTGCGACGTCCAGGCTGCCCTCGAATCGACAACTGCCATCATGAACGCCTTTGCTGCTAAGCTGGATATCGCCATGTTTATGCTGGGCAGCCTCGACAGCTTCAACAGCGCCAACTACCGCAAATTTATTCTGGATGAAGAAATCATCAAGCATGTTCAGGCTTATATTAAGCCGGCCAAGGATATGAATATTGATAAAACCGTTGACCTGATCACCGAGGTTGGGCAGCACGGTACCTATGTCAAACATAAAAACACGCTGCGTAACTACCGCAAGGAACACAGCTTTCCGGATTTCGGTGTCCGTAGCACCTACGAGGAATATGTCATCGAAAACAAGGATATCACACAGCGCATCGACGATCAGCTAAAGAAACGGATGGATTCTTACGTTGCGCCTGAAATTCCAGAAGACAAAAAAGTCAAAATGAAAGAAATCTTTGAAAAATATATAGACTAAGCATTTTAAGGAGACCCTGCAAAAGGGGTCTCCCTGCTCCCACTGGTTTTTAAGTTCTTATAAAGGAGAAAAAAATGGACGCAAAGAAAAGAAAAGGCGTCGGGTTTGGTATCTTTCTGGCGTGTAGCTCCGCGGTTGCGACTGGTACCTTTGGCATCTTTCTGCACTACCTGTCGGCCTTTGGGCTCAGCGATGATACGGTTACCCTCATCGGCCCGGTATTTATGTTTATTGCTTTTTTACTGATCGCGCTCATCAAGGACCGCAGGCTGCTCCTAGCGCCGAAAAAGCTGTATTATTTTACAATGATTGTGGTCAGCGGTTTTGTTTTGTATCCGCTGTATAATTTTACTTATGTACGTGTATTCGCTAATCTGCCCATGGCCATCGCTTCCCTGTTCCACTTCTCAAATTCCATCGTTTTGGTGTTTTTGATGCGGATTCTGTTTAAGCAGAAGATTACTAAGGAAAAACTGATCTGCTGTGTGCTGGCCATTGTCGGTATTATGCTGGTGCTTCAGGTTATTACCTTCGGCGCTGTGGCGCCGGATGACAGTGTCCCAATCACGAGCATGGGAATCTTCTGGGGCGTGGCGGTTGCCTGTGCCCTGGCGTTTGTTTATTCCATTGACTATTTCCACATCAGCCATGATGTGCCGGTTATCACCACTCAGATTTATGCCTGCCTGTGCAGCTCCATCATCCTGCTGATCACCTCTAATCCAGCGGCGGTCGGCCAGAACATCATGGAATCTGTTTCCGCAAACGGCGCCATCGTCATTGTGGTTGCCCTTGTTTACTGTGCGGTGCTCATGTGGTCTTACTATTCTATTACGGCCTGTTATAACTATATCGACGCCTCCTACGGCGCGCTCACTTTTGTTCTGGAACCCAGTGTCGCGGCCATTCTTGGCTTTATTATACTGCACGAAACGCTGACGCCGCTCCAGATGCTGGGGATCGCCATTGCGGTTTGCGCCATTGTTTATATGCAATACTCCGAGGGCAAACGGGAAAAGGCCGAGCTTGCCGCCCAGGCCAAAGCCACAGGTCTCAACCAGGATTCTGCAAATGCAAATCCTGAAGTTGATGTCGAATAGCCTTTATGTCCAAAGGAGTGTGAAAGATAATGTCTCTTCTCAGGCATAAAGGCGCCGCCTACGGCGTCCTGCTGGCCGCTTCCTCCGCGGTGGCTACCGGTACCTTTGGTGTGTTTCTGAACTATTTTGACAGCCTTGGCATTTCCGAAAACGCCATGTCGACTTTTACGCCGCTGGCTGTCTTATCTTTTTACCTTATCTACACCCTTGTCACACAGCCAAAGGTTCTCAAGCTGCCTAGGAAGCTGTTCTATTTTACCCTCATTGTGTGCAGTGGAATGATCGCATCGCCTATTTATATTTATACCTCGATCCGGTCTTTTAACACGCTGCCCATCGCTGTCGCCTCGCTGTTGGATTTCTCAAACGCCATTGTTCTGGTTTTTCTGATGCGCATCTTTTTTAAATCGAAGATTACCAGAGAAAAGGTGATCGCCTGTGTCATTGCCGTTTTTGGAATGGTGCTGGTACTCAATCTTTTCGGCACTCATGTCAGCGATATTACAACCATTGGTATTTTCTGGGGGCTGGCCAACTGTTTCAGCTTAGCTTTTGCCTACCTTTTTGATTATTTTCACATTTCAAACGGCGTTTCTTATCTGGCCTATCTGGTCTATTCCAACGCTATGGGCCTCATCGTTTTTTCCTTTAAGACCACGCCAGCCGAGGTGTTCCGGGAATTCGCGGCCGCTGCCCCTTCAGGCGGCCTGACCATGTGGCTCATGCTGCTCGGCTACTTTGCCGTTCTGGTCATCTCCTATGGGACCATCGCCGTTTCTTACAATTATATCGAAGCCTCGATGGCTTCCCTGACCTTTGTCCTTGAACCCACCACAGCCGCGCTTTTGGGCTTTCTCGTCCTGAGCCAGCATCTCGGCTCCCTCCAAATCGTCGGGATGGTCATTGCTGTGTGCGCCATTGTCTATATGCAGTATACTGGTGACAAGGCCGATGAAGCCCAGGCAAAACGGAATGAAAAGAAAAAAGCGGTTCAAAACAAGTGATAAATCTGGAAATGAAAAGAAAAAAATGGCAGCCGTACCGATTGAGGTATAGGCTGCCATTTTTTGATTTTACCTTTAAAATCGCTTCATAACTTTTTTACAATCTTTTGCAGAAATTCTTTAAATTATGGTATTTCAGCCTTTCCTGTATATACGATAGTAATAATAGCTGTCACTTCCCATATTAGGTTGAATATGTCCAATAGGGGTTCTTTTTTCAAATAATTCAAAACCACAGCTATCTGCCAGCTTGCAGGAAGGTGTATTTATACAATCGATCGTTAAAATTAAATAGGAAACATCTGACACTTGAAAACGCCAGTTAACAAGAGCAGTTACTGCCTTTTTTGTATAGCCTCTGTGTTGATACTTCTCGCTCATGAAGTATGCAACCTCAACTTCGTTTAATGTATCTTCAAGCCCCATACCAACCATTCCAATTAGTTCGTCTGTTTTTTTAACACAATAGCATATCGTTTGTTTTCAAAAATATCCGTTGATGCTTTCTTTGTTTGCAGCCAATCTATAAATCCATAAAAATCTTCAGGATTTTTGGCATTCTCAGACCAATCTTTCATAAACTTGACAATTGCACTTTCGCGCACAATGCTATGAAGAGGCTCGGCATCTTTTCGACGAAAATCCCTGATCAATATCTCATTTAATTCTATCTGCATAAAGCTGTACTCCTTGCCGCTCTTAAAATAAAGACTGCACCTATATTTTTTCAAAACGATTTATAAACCCTGATCCTTAAAAACACCATTGCTACAAGGCAGGTCATAAAGTTAACGCGTCAAAAAAGAGCTGTGCCACTCAGCTCTTTTTTAGATATTCTCTTTTAAAAATTGTTTTTCGAACTCATCTACCGGCATGGGTCTGGAATAATAATAGCCCTGGGCCGCCAGACATCCGCAGTCATTCAGGAAGGCTGCCTGCTCGTTGGTCTCCACACCCTCGGCAATGACCTGAAGCTTCAGATCATTGATCATGCCAATGGTATGCTCAATGATGGTCTTGCCCTTCTGGGTCGCCACACTCTCGTTAAAGAATTCACGATCCAGCTTGATGGTGTTGACCGGAACATTTTTAAGCATATTGAGCGAGGAGTAGCCTGACCCAAAATCGTCCATTGAAAAGGAGATTCCCTCCTCTCTCAAGCGCTCCATGCCGCGGTACAGGTCTACAGTGTTCTCCACAAAGCTGCTCTCGGTCAGCTCGACCTCCAAAAACTTTTTGGGAATATCGTACCTTCGAATAATGTTCAGCAGCTTTTTATAAAAATTCGGGTTGTACACCTGTACTCTGGACACATTGACTGATACTGGAACTGCCACCATCCCCCTGTTCAGCCAGGATTTGATGATCCGGCAGGTCTCTTCCCAGACATATTCGTCCAGCTTGATGATAAAACCGTTGCGCTCAAAGAGCGGAATGAACCTGTCGGGGGTCAGGAACCCCCTCTCGGGGTGGTCCCACCGCACCAGCGCCTCGGCGCCGATCACCGAGCCGTTCTGCACGTTGTGCTTGGGCTGGAGGTATACCTTGAACTGGCGTTTCTTAAGGGCCTCGTCCATTTCATTTTCAATGCGCCGCTCATCAAGCTGCTTGGCTCTCAGCTTTTTATCATAAAAGGCCCACTGCTTGATCAGGCTTCCCTTAATGGTTTTCTGGGCCAGATTTGCCCAGTCGCAGAGAATACTCATCTGGGTATCGCGGTCTTTCACAATACAAATTCCACAGGAGGGCATGACCTGATAGCTCTCCGAAAACTGGTTGATCTCTTTTAAAATCTTTTTTATGCGCACGAGCAGAGGATCGCCTGAAGCATAGGACATACAAAGGCAAAACACATCACTGTTCATCCGCCCAAAGGCATCCATAGTCCCCATGTTGGCCGAGATAACCGTCGCCATAAAGCGGAGCAGGCGATTGCCCTCCTCACGCCCGTACAGGTCGTTAATAAATTTAAAACGGTTGACATCCAGACGCACCACGGCAAATTTCTGGCATGGATGCTCCCTGACCAACCTCTCAGCCTGGGCGTAAAAGGTGTTGATATTGTAGATACCGGTCAGCAAATCAAACTCTGCCCTATACTTCAGAGTTTCGTGGACGCGCTTGGATTCGTCGATATTGTTCAGAGTACCGACCACCCGCTTGATGCTACCATCCTCATTATAAAGCACATTGAAGACCACTTTGCACCAGATGTAGCGTCCTTCTTTGTTGCAAAGGCGTATCTCCATCTCCACCTGCCCGTTACTGATGGCCTCCATACTCATTTTCTGCTTTAATACATCAATATCCTTGGGGTGGACCACCTCGTCGTCAAGCCATATTTCCTTGATATCCCGTCCGTCATAGCTACCCATGAATATTTCAGAGAATTTGGGCGCATAGTAGCGCTGGCTTGTCCCAATAATCCATTCAAATACCAGGGTATTCGTCTGCTCGATGACCAGACGGTAACGCTCATCGTCCATCTGCTTTTTCTGGAGACTCTCGTTTTCTTTTTCAATGTCTTCCATCTGCTTCTTGTAACCGATATCCATGATAAAGCAGAGCAGTATCTCATCCTCACCACCGCCAGAGACTGCCGGAAAAACCGTCAACGAAGCCCAGTGAAAATCCCCATCTACCCATAACTTACGGAACTCGCCGATAACGCTACCCTTTCCGGATTCCAGAGTCGCGTATACTTTATCGAGATCAAAAAATTCCAAAAACCGTTTCGAATCCTCCGGGTGGATCATGTGTTCGGCCACATCGGCAACAGCCTCCGATAGTATGCCTTCTTCCGGCGGTGTCACATACTTATTCTCCACATGGTAGATAATGCGATAACGGTTTCTTGTAACGTTCAGTTCATAGAGCTCGTCGTAAATATTGCGCAAAGCCACATCGTAAATATTCTTTTCAATGTTTTTATTCATCTTCTCTTCTGCCATTTTACAGCTCCTATTGTGGGTTTAACTGCAGCTCAGTTGATAGTGGTTGTTTAGGCCCTTTAGCTTTGCGTCTCTGTCTTTCAACAGATTTGCCCTGATATTAATTCTATTTATAACCAGCTTCTATTATATAATAGATTTTTTTGAAACACAACTCCTATTTTTTACAAAAAAAACAGGCTTAAAGCCTGCTTTATACATTTATTCGTCGTCGTCCTCTTCGTTAATCAGATAGGTCAGCGTGAAAAGGCTGTCGGTGATATTTACACTCTCTACCACCACGTCATCGGGCACTGTCAGGTCCAGAGGAACAAAGTTCAGAATCGCCTTGATGCCCAGTTCTACAACACGATCAGTGGTTTCCTGCCCAACCTTCTGCGGCACACTCAGGATACAGATATCAATTTTGTGGTGCGCGACAAAGGCGTCAAGATCATCCATATGGTAGACTGTTACATTGCCGACCTTCTTGCCGATCTGATCCGGGTCCACATCAAACATGGCCTTGAAATGGATGCCTTCTTCCTTAAAACGCTCATAATTGACAATGGCGTGCCCCAGGTTTCCAGAACCAATAATAATGCAGTTATACTGGAGATCAAGCCCCAGAATTTTGCGAATGGCCTCCTTCAGCTCTTTTACCTTATAGCCATATCCCTGCTGCCCGTAAGCACCAAAAGAATTCAAATCCTGCCGGATTTGTGAAGCCGTCAGCCCCATCATTGCCGCCAGCTCCTTAGACGAGATTTTTTCAATATGTTGATCCTGTAAATCGGTTAAATACTGGTAATACTTGGGCAGACGCTTAACAACTGTCATCGATACCCTTTTTGAAAAAGTTTGCATTCTGCACTCCCCTCCTGCGTCGTACTTATCCTTTTTATTATATCAAGTTGTTAAAAAAACGTCAATTTTTATGACCGAATTAATCAAAAAAGTGTCAAAGTTTTTTGAATCTTTCAGAAACCAAGCAATATGCGCCTTCGGTGTGTCTTTAAAAGCAATTAATCTGTAATATCTGACATCAGGTTAAGATGCGGGCTGCCGATCACCTTAGCGACATCCAGCACAAAAGCGATACCCATACCCGGCCTGTCAATTTCGATTTTTTTCTGGATTGAGCAGAGCACCGCGTTCCTTATGGCCGCGTCCACAAGAATCAGAACAATCTCCTTCTCCGGCTCTATGGTAATACCGAAAAACCGCGCGTTCTCATGAATCCCGGATCCGCGGCCGTACATAACAGTCGCTCCGTCAGCACCGCCTTGTTTGGCTGCGTCAATGACCTCGCCGGACATATCCTTTTCCACAATCACCACAATCAGTTCGGTCTTAATTTTATTTCTGTCTTCCATTTTTTCCTCCATCATTCGCTAAGTAATCTACATATTATATATGATTAAAATCTTCTGTCAATACCGGTTAAGAATCACTGGACTGTTTTTTGCACTGCCTTTTTCTATAGGCTTCTTTCTGCTTGTAAAAAAAGCCCAGGAACAGGGTTGTCAGGATCGGTGCGAGAGCAATTAGAGCCACGACGCCAAAGCCGTCCAGCAGCGGATTACGACCCGGTGTCGCGCCTGCCACAGCTACTGAGAGGGACAGAATAAAGGTCGAGCACATTGGACCAGTAGCCACGCCGCCGTTATCAAAGGCCATAGCCAGAAAATTCGGCTCCACAAAACGGCCGAGAATAAAGGCCAGTATATAGCCGGGAACCAGAATCCACCAGAGGGAGATACCGGCCAGCAGCCGGATCATGGCTGTCATAACCGCCAACGCTACCCCCAGTGAGATGGCCAGCAGCATAACCCGCGCCTTGATGGCGCCGCTGGTCATTTCCTCAACCTGCTTAACCATGACCTGGACGGCCGGCTCGGCAAAGGCGACAAGAAAGCCAATGGCAAAGCCCAGCGGAATGAGAATCCAGCTGTACTCAAGCTCTGCGAGCGCTGTTCCCAGAAACTCACCTGCGGGCACAAAGGCAATATTTACACCCTGGAGAAACAATACCAGCCCCAGATAGGTCACCACAAAGCCACCCATAATCCGCTTGATGATAGGCGCCCGCAGCCGCAGTGCAATGGCGTTTAAAAACAGGAAAATCAACACAATGGGCAAAATGGCCAGAAAAACCTCCCATGCCACCTCTGCCATGCCGTGAAATAAATGATATATCTGATTCATCGGAAGATCACCCCCAAAATCATGACGGCCAACACCGGCCCGAGTGAGGACAGGGCGACCATCCCAAAACTGTCTGTTCCTTCCCTGCTGGTTCTTACGCCGCTGGTAATCCCACTGCCCAGACTCAGTATAAAGGGCACTGTGATGGGACCAGTGGTAACGCCGCCGGAATCAAAGGCTACTGGCGCCATCTCAGGGTTGGTAAAAAAGGACAGGGCAAAAACAGCAATATATCCGACGATCAGGATATGGTACAGCTTCATCTGGAAAACAAACCGCAGCAGGGCGATGACCAGGAAAATACCGACCCCGACCCCGACCACAGCGATAAGCATTGTCCGATTGATCGTTCCATCCGAGACTGCGGCCACCTGGCCGGCCAGTACCTGCACATCCGGCTCGGCAATAGTCACGAACATGCCCACAAAAAAACCGGCGGCAATCAAAATTTTCAGGCTTCTCCGGGAGACCAGAAAGCTTCCCACACGTTCGCCGACCTCCATCATGGAGATATCCGCACCAAACAAAAAAAGCGCCATGCCGATCATCATCATGATGGCACCGCCGATAAAGGACACAAGCATTTCAGACGTAAAGGGCGCCCAGATACCACTGATGATCATAATCAGAACCGTCATTGGCAAAATTGATACAAGAACTTCTTTAAAGCTATTAAGCAGTTTTTTCATCAAACCTCCTCCTCATTTTGGAATACATTCTTTTTATACCCACTTAGATGCAAAATATTCATCATTTTGCAAATTTCTTTTCCCTGCCCCTGTCCGCAGTCGACATACACCCTCTTTTTTGGTATCATATATAAGGAATACTATGGAAAGAACAGGCAGAAAACCTTATGCTTATCAACATTGAAAATCTTAGTTTTAGTTACGGCATCAATGAAATTTTTAACCAGCTGAGCCTCTCCATACAAGAAAAGGAAATGATCGGCCTGGTGGGGCGCAACGGCTCAGGCAAATCCACCTTTCTCAAGCTCTTGGCCGGCCAGCTTACCCCCGACAGCGGCGTCATCAGCAAAAAATCCAACCTGACCATCGGTTATCTGGCCCAGGAAGCCGATTTTCCCGCGGACACCACGCTGGACGCCCTCTTCCTCTCTGTCTTTGAGCCTCTCATCAAAATGGAGGAGCGTCTGCGTGAGCTGGAGCACCAGATCGGCGAAACAGACGGCGCAGAGCAGGAAAAGGTCATGAAAACCTACGGCGAGCTGCAGGACCGCTTTGCAGAGCAGAAGGGCTATGAATATCCCAGCCGCATCCGGGGTATTGCCAAGGGACTCGGCTTTACCGATGAGGATATGGCAAAGCCCTTTGGCGTCCTGTCAGGCGGCGAAAAAACCCGGGCCGCCCTGGGGCGCAACCTGCTTCAGGAGCCTGAGCTTCTGCTCCTCGACGAGCCCACCAACAACCTGGACATCGACTCCCTCCAATGGCTGGAGCAGTTTCTGAAGGCCTATGACGGCGCCTTTGTCATCATCTCCCATGACCGCTACTTTCTGGATAAGGTCTGCGGCCGTATTTTGGAGGTCTCACGCCATTCCCTGGACAGCTACAGCGGAAACTACACCACCTATGTCGAAAAGAAAGAAAAGCTGCTCATGGATCTGGATCACCAGTATGCTCAGCAGATGCGCGAGATTAAGCGTCAGCAGGAAATGATCGCCCGGTTCCGCCGTTACAACTCTGTCCACAGCTCCAAACGCGCTGCCAGCCGTGAAAAGGCTCTGGCAAAAATGGAGGTGGTGGAAAAGGTTCAGACAGAATCCGACGCCCATTTCAACTTTAAGCCCCGCATCCAGAGCGGCAAGGATGTCCTGACCGTCCGCGATGTGTCAAAATCCTTTGATGGGCAGCCCCTTTTTGAAAATATTTCCTTTGACATCCACCGCGGCGACAAGGTGGGCATCATCGGCGCCAACGGCATCGGCAAGACCACCCTGTTCCGCATCATCCAGGACAAGGTGTCGCGGGACAGCGGCGTCATCGAGTACGGCCACAAGGTCCACATTGGCTATTATGACCAGGAAAACAATGACTTAAAGCAGTTTTATGACAAAAACCTCCTGGAGGCCCTCTGGGACATTGACATGCATTTTACCGAGGGCGAGCTGCGGAGCATCCTGGCCGCCTTTCTTTTTACCGGCGACGATGTGTTTAAGGCTGTGAGCTCTCTGTCCGGCGGCGAAAAGGCCCGGCTTCTTCTGGCACGCCTGATGCTGTCCCAGTCCAATTTCCTGCTCATGGACGAGCCCACCAACCACATTGATATGCGCACAAAGGAGATTCTCGAGAACGCTCTGATCGCCTATCAGGGAACGCTCCTGTTCATCTCTCATGACCGTTACTTCCTCAACCGGGTGGCGACCAAAATCTATAACTTCACCCCCACCGGCATTGAGGTCACCCTTGGCAATTACGACGACTATATCCATTACAAGGACGAGGCCGCCCTCCGGGAGGCCCTGGAGGCAGAGAAAAACCGGACGGTGATCACCAAAACCAGACAGAAGGCAGACCGTAAAAAGCAGAAGGAGCAGGAGGCCGCATTTCGCGGTAAAAAGAAAGAACTGAAAGCCGTGGAAGCCGATATTGAGCACCTGGAAAACGAAATCGCAGATTATGAAGCCCAGATGTGCCAAAATGATTTTTATGACGACCTGAACAATGTAAATGCTGTAACCGTAGCCTATAATACCGCCAGGGAGGCTGTAGCCAGCCTGACAGAGCGCTGGGAGGAGCTACTGCTCGAAATCGAGGAGTGGGAGGAACAATAATATTCTTCTTATCCCGCCAGATAATCTCTTGATTGTCATGGGATAATTGTTATAATAATCTAAAACCAGAAATCAAGGGGATAAAAATATGAAATTAAACGAACAGGAAAAAAGAGTTCTGAACAGTCTGTTCAGCGGCATTACAGGAACGACCCGGAACGAGATGCTCTGCGCGCTTTATGCCGCCAAGCCTGCCAACGACGGCACTGTGGATTCACAGGAGATCATCACGCTGGTCAACGGGCTCATCTTAAAAATTTACAACGCAGAGCCTGAGGAAATGCAGGAGGTATTCGCCGGCATTCCCTACGAGGTTTAGAAAAGAAAAGCTGTATGGCCTTGCACAGGTCATACAGCTTTTTTATTACTCTGTTTTAGCGCTCCATTTCATGAGCTCATTATAATCCGGGTAGGCGCCCTTTTTCCAGATTTCGCCGCCAACAACGGTAATGGGCATTGCTTCAACGCCCTCCTGCAGCAGTACCTGCTCCACCGGACGGACCTCTGTCATCAAGCTCGGATTATCCCAGATATTAAATACATTAATGGTGATCCCGGCATTCTGGAAAGCCTTCAGGAGCACATCAAAATCAATGATTCCCTGCTCACCGTTATGATTGAGTGTCGTTTCATAAATATTAATTTCTGCCATCCCCAAAACCTGCTTTCTTTCGTTTTCATTATTATACCACAGTCCGCCCGCCCCAGTTAATGGCAATATCTGTCCTTCAATAGAAAAAAATAGAAAAAACGGTATACGCCGTTTTGACGTATACCGCAATATATTGTTGTTTTTATATGCTTTTTGCATTTTTTTACGCTATATATACCATCTCTCCCATTCTGGCTATAAAAACGCCCGAAATGCAAGGCGCGGCGTTTTTTAGCCGAAGGAGCATATTTTAAATATGTGACTGAGGCTCAAAAACGCTGCAACGCAGCAGTTCGGGTGTTTTTGACGCCAAAATTAGTACCAGCCTTTAAGCTTCATGGCTTTTGCAATCTTCTTAATAGCGTAATTGAATGCCGCTGTACGCATATTGGAGGCTTTTTCATTGACCAGTACATCGTATACGCCGTTGAAGGCTTTAACGATCAGGTCTTCTTCTTTTTCAAAAACTTCTTCCTTGCTCCAGTAGTAGCCCTGAAGGTTCTGAACCCATTCAAAGTAAGATACGGTAACCCCGCCGCTGTTTGCCAAGATATCCGGCACAATAAACACGCCTTTTTTAATTAAAATCTCATCGGCTTCCGGTGTTAACGGTCCGTTGGCGCCTTCGCTGATGATCTTTGTATTGATTTTATCCGCGTTGTCCTTGGTGATGGCTCCGCCCAGACCACATGGCAGGAGGATATCACATTCGATTGAGAAAATTTCGTCTTTGTCAAATGGTTTTGCGTCTGGATAGCCTGCCAGGTCATTGCCGTTTTCTTCGTAATATTTCATTAAGGCAGGAATGTTCATGCCTTCTGCGTCATAAAGACCATTACGGCTGTTAGCAATGGCGATAATCTTGCAGCCCTGTTTGTAGAGCCATTCCGCCGCAAAGCTTCCGACATTGCCAAAGCCCTGGAGCACAACGCGCGCGCCCTTCAGGTCCAGACCAATTTTAGCAGCCGCTTCACGCACAGTAAAGCCTACGCCGTAGCCGGTGGCCTCGGTTCTGCCCAGAGAACCGCCCAGTTCCAGTGGTTTACCGGTGAATACGCCGATGTTCTGGCTTCTGGTGATGGCGTTGTATTCATCAATCATCCAGGACATGATCTGGCCATTTGTGTTAACGTCTGGAGCCGGAATATCAAACTTTTCACCGAACGCCGGATGCATTGCCTTCACAAAGCCTCTTGTTAGATTTTCAAGCTCACGTTCAGAAAGCTTCTTAGGATCAACGGTGATACCGCCTTTACCGCCGCCATAAGGGATACCGGCTACAGCACACTTCATTGACATCCATGCAGATAATGCTTTTACTTCGCCTTCGTCAACCCCTGGATGAAATCTTAAGCCACCTTTTGTTGGTCCAAGTGCGGAATTATGCTGTGAACGGTAGCCCTTAAAGACTTTCTTTGTTCCATCGTCCATCTGGACTGGGAAAGATACTTCGTAAAAGCGGTTAACCTCGCTCAAAAGATCGTATACGGCTTCCTTATTATCCAGTTCCATTTCATCAATTGCATTGCGCAACTGCTGTCGGTACATTTCAAATTCACTCATCATTTTACGTGTTCCTCCTACGTATTGTATTAAATTGTTGCTTCCTTAATAAATATTATAATATTAATGTATACATTAGACAATATTTTTTTGCTATTCTTTGGCTTTTTTTTAATACACTAAAGCAAAAGACCGAATCCGGGTCGGATTCGGTCTTAAGAATTTTTAATTTAACACTCTTCTGGACCACAGGGTTACACCTGCGATCATCAGTGTACATAAAAACAGAGGGATAAAGTCAATGTTATCCTCAACGCCAGTGGATGGCGCTTCGGAGACCTCTGAGATCTCTGGCTGTGCTTCTCCGGCCTGCTCACCCATGACATTGTCCGCTGTCTGTAGGCTGCCTGCCGCAGACTCCAGCTTTTCCTCACTGTTTACAATGGTCTGCTTATTAATATTGTCCGACGCAGTCGAGACAGTAAAGTTCCGAGCCTCATCGCTGGTGTTTTCTTCGCTGTTGCCAAAAAAAACAGCGCCTGAAATCCCCTCAGCATTCTCCGGCATCTGGTAATCCTGCACATTGCCTTCATCGCTTAAGGGTTCGATAGACGCCACCGCGCCATCTTTGGTTTTGACCATCATGTTGACTGCCATACGCTCGCTGCCCTCTGCCGGCTCTGTAATCACGCGGAAGTTGGCACCCGCCGGTATGACAGCCAGCACTTTATTGCCAGGCCCGCTGACAATTTCATCGTTCAGCTCTATACTGATAGTGCTGTTCAGGGCATTGGAATCCACAAAGACTTCTGCCAGATTTTTCGGTATTTCTGGAACAGCCGCTTTATCTTCCGGCTGCCGAACCGTAGTTTCCGGCGCTGGCGCTTGTTCCTCTGTCTGCTCTGGTGTAACCGCTTCGGTATTTTCCTCCTGTACCTCTGCCTCCGGGCTTACTGTCACAGCCTCATCCGGCGTCGCCAGCGGTTCCTCTGCAGAGGGTGTTGTCTGAGATTCAACCGTCGTCGACGGTTCTGTTGTCAAGGTCGTTTGCTTTGGCGTTGTCTCCTCTGCCAAAACAGGGAGGCAAACGAATACCAGTAAGCCAGTCAAGACAAATAACATCTTCTTAATACTGTTCATTGCTCCTCCTATCTTTTTCCTTTTTAAAATTCTTAGTCATTATATCACAAGCCTGTTTCTTTGAAAAGTCGTTTAAGACTATCCTTCTTCTGGAAAACAAGGGAACACCGCCCTGCTATTTGAAGCTTTCTTAAACATGCTTAGAGGGTTTTAAGCCGGATAGTAAAGGTCGTCCCTTCCCCCATCTCCGACACTACCTCGATAGTGCCGCCGTGAGCCTTTATAGTGTAGCGGACAATGAAAAGCCCAAGTCCCTGAGAGTCATTTTTCTCACCGCGGGTGGTATAAAACCGGTCGAAAATTTTTGGCAGAATATCCGGCGGTATGCCCGCACCGTTATCGGAAAACCGGATCACCACCCAGCCCTCCTCCAGCGTAACCTCAACCACGATCCTGCCGTTCATGGGTGTGAAGCTCATGGCATTGTAAAACAGGTTTTCAAATACCCGGTAAATAAGCTCTGGATTTCCCAGAATTTCAATGGGCTTCCCGGGCTTGATGATGCTGAAACTTATGCCGTTAGCCTCCGCATCCGGACGGTTGTTTTCATAAAAGTCATCCAGCAGCCCGCCAATATCCATTCTTTCCTTTTTCATAACAGCCTCGTCCTGGCTGGTAAACTCCTGGAGGCTACGAACCTTTGTCTGTACTTCGTTGGATTTCTGGTTAATCACCTCGAGATAGCGCTGAACTTCCTCATCCACCTGCACATCGCCATACTTTACCAGCTCAATGAACCCCTGGATGGCTGTTACCGGCGCTTTGAGATCATGGGCCAGATCAGAGAGAAATTTTTTACGCTCGTTCATCAGGGTTGTCAGTTCTCTGGTACGTACAGCCACTTCCTCCTCAAGATGTTTTGTGAGCCGTCTGTTTTCACTCAAAACCTGCCGGTAGTAAAATACCATCATCCCACCGAAGATCAGTACCAGAATAAAACCGCAGTACTCGCTCTGCCAGCCAGTATAAATAGGCTCAAAGGCGTTGCTGCTGGTAATCTGGACCAGCAGGCTGATGCCAAACACGGCGTTGGCAGCCATCAGGAAATAAGCCTTTGTCTCCCTTCTTTTAAGGGCCAGAACCGCGGCGGTCATCAGGTAAACAAAGACCAGAAGCTGATAAAAATCCAGGAAGCCGCCATAGGCGTTGATCAGCCAGGGCGCGCCCGGCAGCACCAGGAGCGGCACCACCACTGAAACCATGCACATGGTGGCAGAAAGCGGCAAAATAAAAGTCCGGTAGATGCTTTTCCGATCCACCTGTGATATAATACTGCTGATAACAATAACGCATAACAGCATAATATAGCTGGTACAGTCCTCCAGCGCATAGAGGGATTCTGCCAGCGGAATTCCCATCCAGCGCAGCGGCTGATAAGCCACATGTAGTCCAAAGGACAGCGTCATGAGTCCATAGTAAAAAAAGAGCCTGTCTCTCCCTGGAGACATCCAGACCACCAATGTAAAAACAGCGATGACCAGGCTGGAGATACACAGAAATGCGTAAAACAGCTGATTTACAAAAATCAGATGGCTGACTTCATTCGCCTCTCCCAACACCGGCGGATAATAGATTCCGCTGTAGTAATGGCTAAAATTGGCAGTATTGATGAGAATATCCGTTTCCGCCCCCGCCTCAAAGCTGACGACTGTGTTTTTAATATAAGGTTCATACTGCTGAGGATCTATGTTTCCCAGAGCTTCCACCTGCTCACCGTTTACCCAGATAGCCGCGCTCGAAAATATCTCCTGAAAGGCCATGCTCAAAATAACAGGCTCGCCTTCGTTGATGATTTTCAGGTAATAGGCGCCGGTCCCATAGGGGGAAACCTGAAAATTGCGCATAGAAAAATCAGGGTACTCGCCGATATAAATGTATTCTGTCGGTTCAGGCTGCCCAGATCCATCCGCAGCAAAATCCTCTGGATTCATCTGTTTTCCCTGGTAAAAAGCCCATCCGTCCACCAGGCAAAAAAGCTTATCTCTTGAAAAAGCATCCGCTGTCAGGGTCAAAACGCCTTCTTTTGCCTGCGGCGTCGTCTGGGTATACTTATTGTCCACCCGGTAAAGCTGCTGTATCAACACCAGGCACAGGGCCGCAGAAACGATTAAAACAATCAGCCCGGTTGTAGTAGCATTTAATTTCTTTTTCATCTCATCATTCCATTTCGATTATTTATAAGGAGAACCGTATGTTAGCAATTCGTTCAGTAAAATACTTTATTTTGTTTATGATCCTCCTTTTAGGCGCCGGAATCCTTCCCGGAAAAGCAAGTGCCATGGTCATTGGCCCGCCAGTCCCACCGGCCGAGGCATCCCCCAGCTGCGACGCTATTCAGGCATGGCTGGATGAGAACCAGGACATTGGCGGTACCTATGTTCTCAGCGGGGATCTTATCATTACGGACTCTCTGAGCATCTATATGCCCGACGCGCCTATCACCATTGAGGCCGGCCCTTACCATATTTATGTTGAGGATACCGCTCTGCTTGAGCTCATCGGCTCCAACATCACCATTACTGGAGACGGCGGCACAGAGGGGCTGATCCGTACCTCAAGCATGGGAACCCTGATCTTTGCGGAGTGCAGCATTACGGCAAAAAATGGCACCGGGCTCTTTTACGAGGGCGGCGAGCCCACAAGCTGGTCCATTGATGTGGGCGGCACGCTGCACGCACCAACCTTTATCCAGGCTTTCGGCGACAACGCACGCGGTATCGTCTGTGAACAGCCCGACCCGCTTTATTTGTCCAACACCTTCGTCAAAGCAGATGGCTCGGGCAGCGCCTGTGTTTCAACGGTCTCTGATATTTCCATGAGCAACTGCCGCATTACAGCTGAAGGCGAAGGAGCCGTTTCTGTCGTTTCACAAAACGGCAGGGTTACAGGAACCCTGTGCCGGCTCACACCCAAAGCGCCCCAGTTTTCCGATGACGGCACGCGGTGGATCATCACTGAAATCGACGAGCTGAATTTTGTGTTGCCGCCTTTCACTGTATATGATGAGAGCGGGTTGCCAAACTACATGACTGTAAAACTCGTAAACAGCGAAAACCCATATGACACCCGCTACATTGCTTTGGCTGTCACCTGGGACCGGATCGTCTATGATGCAGGGCTTGAAAAAAACGAACCCTTTACCCTCACCGGAGCCCTGGAAACGCAGGAGAATATCCTCAATGATAGTAACCAGACACCTACAGCGTATATTTCCTTTAAAACAGCTACGCCCATCGAAGACCTGAGCGTTACCACCACGCCTGATGTCAAAATATGCAGACTCATCTTTAACTTTACCCCACCTTCGGGTGCCTCCTCTGTAAAGCTTCAAAAATCAGTCGATGGTGGCAGCAGTTGGACCAGCGAGGATATCACTCAGGCCTACAGCCAAAATGACGATGGCCAAGCCCTATACGAAGAAATCCTGAAAGAACCCGGCATAGCCCTCTACCGACTGAAGGTAACTGGCTCTTCCTTTGCAGGTTACTCCAATACGGTTACCTGCACCTTTAAATCTTTACCTCTCACCGGAGATGATCCTGAAGATATCGACGGTAGCCGGGGCGGCGGCGGAAGAAATGAGCCTGACCGGAATACGGACAGCAATATCTTTGAGAATATGCTTGAATACTCACCTTTCGGCAACGCTGCGAACCGCTCTTCTGCAGCGAAACGCTTCTCTTCCGGAGATAATAAAAGCAATTCGCCGCTTTCTCAAAATGATGCTGGCAAGCTTCGGAAAAACACGCCTTCATCAGATGGCAGCACAGTGATTTCCTCCAAAGATCAAAACAATCCTCAGGCCGCCGCAGACACCTACAATGTCTGGTCTGGGTTGGGTCTGTTGTTTGTTATCCTGTTTTTTATCGGTGCGGTTCTCTGGCTGAACCCGGCCTTTCGCTCCCGTTTTTTCAAAAAATAGTTTTAAAGCTGAGGCATCTACGCCTCAGCTTTTTTATCTGCAACAAATTTATAGCCCTTTCCCCAAACCGTCTGGATGTACTGATGATCCTCAGAAAAGGAATTAAGCTTTCTCCTGATCTGCGCCACATGGACCTGAACAGTGTGCGCGTTTCCCAAATCCGGCAGCTTCCACACCCTTTCAAAAATATCTTTCTGGGAAAACACCTGATTTTCATGATTTGCCAGAAAAAACAGAATATCAAATTCCGCCGCGGTTAAAGAAATCATATCCTCCTTATAGGCTACGCTCCTTGCCGCTTTGTTGATATTCAGTTTTCCAAAATCCAGAGTTTCACCGCATTTAGTCTTTCCCTCCTGTTGGCGTATACGTGCGCAGATGCGCAACTCAAGCTCTCTCAGGCTAAAGGGCTTGATGACATAATCATCGCCGCCAGAAACAAAACCGTTGATTCGCTTGTCCTCCTCAGCATAATTTGACACAAAAATAATCGGGACATTCGTCTTCTTTTTTACTTCTTCACATACCTCAAAACCATCCATATCTGGCAGCGCCACATCCAGAACAATACAGTCCAGGGGCATATGCTCTGAGGTCTTCAGGCACTCCCCCGCGTTCTGGGCCGTGTATACCTTATAGCCGCGGCTGGTAAAATAAATCCTTGTTACTTCCAGTATCGAAGCATCGTCGTCTACAATCAATAAATTATACATTTTGCTCTCTCCTACCTAAGCTCCAATAAAGTCATTATACATAAAAATGCCCATTTTGAAAACTAAAAAAGCAGGATATTAAGCTTTCACTTAATATCCTGCCTACTATAAAATCATATCACTTTATTTATATTGGCTTTTATTACATCATTGGCATTCCGCCGCCGCCCATTGGTGGCATTGCAGGAGCTGCTTCTTCTGGCAAATCAGCAACAGCAACTTCGGTGGTTAAGAACATAGCACAGATGCTGGCTGCATTCTGAATCGCTGTACGGGTTACCTTGGTTGGGTCGATGATACCAGCTTCAATCATGTTTACAAACTCGCCTGTAGCAGCATTGAAACCAACACCAGCGTCTTTCTTGCGCAGTTCATTGACGATAACAGAGCCTTCAAGACCAGCGTTTTCAGCAATCTGACGAACGGGTTCTTCAATGGCACGGCGGATGATTGTGGCACCGATTTTTTCGTCACCTTCCAGTGTTTCGATTAAAGCGTCTACCTTGTCTAAGGTTTCGATGAATGCAGATCCACCACCAGGTACCATACCTTCTTCAACACCAGCTCTTGTCGCGTTCAATGCGTCCTCGATGCGGTATTTGCGTTCTTTCAGTTCTACTTCGGTAGCAGCACCAACCTGAATTACAGCTACGCCGCCAGCCAGTTTAGCCAGACGTTCCTGTAATTTTTCTTTATCATAATCAGATGTGGTTTCAGGGATCTGAGCCTTGATCTGAGCAACTCTTTCTTCAACAACTGCACGGTCACCCTGGCCGTCAACAACAATGGTGTTGTCCTTGTCAACCTTAACCTGACGCGCGCGCCCTAACATGGACATATCGGCATTTTTCAGTTCCAGGCCAACTTCTTCGGAGATTACCTGACCTCCTGTTAAAGCAGCGATATCCTGTAACATGGCTTTTCTTCTGTCACCAAAGCCAGGAGCTTTAACAGCAACACAATTGAAGGTTCCTCTTAATTTGTTCAGTACTAAGGTTGTTAAAGCTTCGCCTTCAACATCTTCAGCAATGATTAAGAGCTTAGCGCCCTGCTGTACAATCTGTTCCAGCACTGGGAGTAATTCCTGGATATTTGTGATTTTCTTGTCTGTAATTAAGATATACGGGTTGTCTAATTCTGCAACCATCTTTTCAGTATCGGTTACCATGTAGCCGGATAAGTATCCTCTGTCAAACTGCATACCTTCGGTAAATTCCAGTTCAGTCCCCATGCCCTTGCCTTCTTCAACAGTGATAACACCGTCGTCGCCGACTTTAGTCATGGCTTCTGCGATTAAATCGCCGATTTCAGTATCAGCGGCAGAAATAGAGGCAACCTGAGCTTTTGCTTCTCTGGTTTCTACTGGTTTGCTGTTCGCTTTCAGTTCGTCAACAACAACTTCCACAGCCTTTTCGATCCCTTTTTTCAGAACCATTGGATTCGCGCCGGCTACAACATTTCTGTTACCTTCTCTTACAATAGCCTGAGCTAATAAGGTAGCGGTAGTAGTACCATCACCAGCTACATCGTTTGTTTTGGTAGCAACTTCTTTAACCAGCTGAGCGCCCATGTTTTCAAAAGCGTCTTCCAGTTCAATTTCTTTAGCAATGGTAACACCATCGTTTGTAATGGTCGGAGCACCGTAGCTCTTTGCTAAGATAACGTTTCTTCCTTTTGGTCCTAAGGTTACTTTGACAGCGTCTGCCAGTTTATCTACGCCAGCGATCAGTGATTCTCTGGCGTCTGCACTGAATTTAATATCTTTTGCCATTTTAATCTTCCTCCTGAAAATTTATAATCTATTAAATGTGGTTTTCTGAATTATTCAACAATTGCTAAGATGTCAGACTGTTTCAAAATCAAGAATTCTTCTTCACCGACTTTTACTTCAGAGCCAGCGTATTTAGAATAGATAACTTCATCGCCTTCCTTTACATCCAGCGGCACTTTTTTGCCATCAACGATTTCACCGGAACCTACAGCAACAACGGTTCCCTGCTGTGGTTTTTCCTGTGCAGAACCTGGTAATACAATACCGCTAGAAGTCGTTACTTCTTCTTCTTTAACTTTGATTACAACCTTGTCTCCCAATGGTTTTAAACTCATTTTTGATTCCTCCATTTTTAATGATTTATGATTTTTATTATTATCTTCTTGTTAGCACTCATTACCTCCGAGTGCTAACATTATATTAAACCATTCTCTCAAAATTTGCAAGACCTTTTTAATAAATTTAATGACTTTTTTCAGGTTTACTTAATGTTTTTCCATGAAAGGCCCTCTTTAGGGCGATTTCTGGCCTTGTCATTTCTCTTACACTTTAAAAAAGCGTAAATGCCTGCAAATATCAATCGAGTATTTGTACATCTTCCTTCGTCAAAGTAATCTGTATCCTCACTATAAATCGTCCCATCATAAACAGGACAGGCTCCCCTTCAAATTTTTCAGCAAACATTTTGCCACCGCCTGTCCAGACATGGGATTCTGCCCTGTTATCAAATGCCCATCCTGTACCGCAAAAGAACTAAAAGCGCGTTTTTTCACAAATTTTGCTCCCCGATTCCTAGCTTCTTTCTCTGTACCGAAAGGTACTAAGCGTTTTTTTCCGCTCAGAATTTCTTCTGTTTCTGTAAAGCCTGTGAGTGTTTTACCAGATATAAGATAGCTCCCATCTGATGTTCTTATATTCAAAAGCCCTGCCAATCCGTGGCATACCGATGTCACATAACCTCCCTGCTCATAAATCTCTCGGCTGATTGCCTGCAAAGCTTTGTTGTCCGGAAAATCCCAGACCACACCATGGCCGCCTGTATAATAGACCGCCAAATAATCGGAAGCGTTTATATCCGATGGTTTAAGGGAATTTGCCAATGCTCTGTTTTGGAAATCCTCTGAGCCATAAAGAGCAAATACTTCCTCATTAACATAAGCGTTCTTCAGGCTCCGAGGGTCAATCGGCACATAACCGCCCCTGGGACTGACATAATCAAGCCCATAACCAGCCTGTATCAATTCCTTCACAAACTCAGTCGCTTCGGACAGCCAGAGACCTGTCGCCTCATTTTTCGTTCCATATTTCGCAGTATTGGTCAAAATCACTAATATTTTTTTCATCTTTATCTCCATTTCATATCAAAAGTTCTGATTGATCACTACAACTTATATACCGTTTCAGATAAAATCTAACCATTAATTCTTCCACCTGCAGACAACAGAACACTTTTCAGATTACGCCTGCCATAAACATAAAAAAGGCATACGTTAAAACAACGTATGCCGCCACACATTATGATTTATTTTATAATCCAAATTCCACTAAAAGCTACTCACCAGCAGCATAATATTAAGCGCTGTAACCAGCAGCCCGACGATCAGCAGGATCGTAAAGTCGATCTTGCCATTGGCAAATTTCCCCATGATTTTCCTGGAGGTTGTCAGGTAAATCTGCAGGAAAATCGTGATGGGCAGCTGTATGGACAGAAGCATCTGGCTGTAGACCAGACCCATAAAAGGGTCGGTGACAAAGAAGATAATGACCAGCGATGCCAGAAAGATGCCAATAATCCCCAGCTGGCTGTGGCGGTCATGAATATCGTAGGGCTCCCTGAACATCCCCGCAACAATGGTGCCGCCCGCCATTCCCGCGGTGACGGATGAGCTGATTCCTGCCAGCAGAAGGGCGAAAGCAAAGAGAAGCGACGCACCCGAGCCCACCAGCGGCTTGAGCATATCCGCGGCCTGCGAGAGCTCTGTGACCTGAAAACCCGCTTTATAAAAGGTCGCTGCCGCCATCAGGATCATGGCGCTGTTGATGGCCCATCCGATAATCATGGAAACCAGCGTATCTGTAAACTCAAATTTCAGCTGATTTTTAATAACAGATTCTTCCTTCGTGTTCCATTGGCGGCTCTGGATAATTTCAGAGTGAAGAAAAAGGTTGTGCGGCATTACCACCGCGCCCAGCACACTCATGATGACCAGCATGGAACCCGGCGGTGTTGAGGGCTTAACCCAGGAAACAGCAGCAGCGCCCCAGTCGACATGGACCATGAGTATTTCGATTAGAAAAGAAACGCCGATTAATGACACAAACCCGATAATCCAGCGCTCCAGCTTTTTATAAGAGTTGCTTAAAAGCAGAAAAAGTGCCAGGGCAGTTACCAGAATCGAGCCAATTTTTATGGGGATCGAAAAAAGCATTTCCAGCGCAATGGCGCCGCCCAGCACCTCCGCCATAACAGTGGCGACGGTTGCCAAAACTGCGGTCGATAAAACTGGTACGCTGAGCCATTTGGGCAGATACTGGCTGGCAGCCTCCGACATGCAGTAGCCTGTCGCAATCCCCAGATGGGCGGCATTGTGCTGTAAAATAATGAGCATAATGGTCGACAGTGTTACCATCCACAGCAACGAATAGCCATACTCTGCCCCAGCCGCCACATTGGAAGCCCAGTTGCCAGGGTCAATAAAGCCCACTGTAACCAGCAATCCTGGTCCAATGTATTTTAAAATTTCAAGACCACCTTTATGCTCACTATGAGGGCCGCCCTGAAGCCACTGCCTGATTCGATTCAAATCGGATGCACCTCTTTTCAGTTACATTAAAATCGGCATACGCTGTTTGACGTAAACCGATGTATATTATGGTTCTGTTCAAATCAATCACAAAACGCTTGTATATCGTTTATCTGCTGCCGATTTTCAGTCCCGGCACAGCGTTTAAATACAAATCGCTTTTTACACCATTGATATAGTTATAATAAGCCATAGAACCGATCATTGCCGCATTGTCAGTACACAATATGGGTGCCGGGTAATAAAGCGCAAGGCCGTTTTCCTTTGCCTTTTCCTGCATCATTTCCCGCAGCAGGCTGTTGGCCGAAACACCGCCTGCCATACAGATTTTATCCACCTTTTGCTCCAGCGCGCAGTGAATGGCCTTTTCAACCAGCACCTCAATGACGGCCAGCTGAAAAGAGGCTGCCACATCCTCCACGACAATGGGCTCTTCCTTCATCTTTTTGCTATTCAGGTAATTCAGCACCGCGGATTTTAAACCACTGAAACTGAAATCGTAGCTGTCCTTTTCTAAAAATACCCTTGGGAACTCCACCGCATGGGAATTTCCTTTTTTTGCCGCTCTGTCGATGGCAGGACCGCCGGGATATCCCAGCCCCAGAACCCTCGAAATCTTATCATAGGCTTCTCCTGCTGCGTCATCCCTTGTTTTTCCGATGATTTCAAAGGTCTGGTAATCGCGTACCATCACCAGATGGCTATGGCCGCCGGACACCACCAGGGTTAAAAAGGGCGGCTCCAAATCGGGATGCTGGAGAAAATTCGCAGCGATATGCCCTTCAATGTGATTGACGCCGATTAAAGGCAGACCCAGGCTGTAGGCTAAGGCCTTAGCCTCAGAAACGCCGATTAGCAGAGCGCCTACCAGCCCCGGGCCGTTTGTCACAGCGATGGCGTCAAGGTCTGAAAAACTGAGACCGCTTTCCTCAAGAGCCTCTTCGATAATATACGGCAGTTTCATCACATGATTTCTGGATGCAATCTCAGGCACCACACCGCCATATTTTTTATGAATATCAATCTGTGAGTAAATCCGGTTGGTCAGTACTTTTCTTCCGTCCTCGACCACTGCCACCGAGGTTTCATCACAGGATGTCTCAATGCTTAATATTTTCATAAAACTCACTTTCTAAAATTTTCTTTTTGAATTTTTCATAAACTTTCTCTGGGTAAGACGCTGGCTGAAAAAGCCGCCGCCCGCTGCGCAGATCAGGTAAACCACTGCTGCGATAGTGACGATTCTCAAGCCCAAAGCAATAAAATAAGGCTCAGGCACAATGTTGATCAAGACACTCTCATTCGGGTCCAGATACCAGTAGTCGTTGCTGAAAATCAGTCTGTGCGCTGCCTGAAAAACAGCGGTGAAATCAAAAACAGCTGCCAGGCCGGATGCCAGAAGCAGTACCAGACCGAAAACAGAACCGCCAAACACAGCTTTGGCCATCGCAGCCCGGTTCCAGAAAAAAAGCAGAACAAGCCCTGCCAGAAGCAGAACACCGCACACTGCCTGAACGATCACCGCTGCCTTTAAAAGGCCGCGCACATCCTCCATATGAATCAGCTCCTCCTGATTAAAAAGCGGCACGTACAGATCATTTTCCTTCTCGGCATAGATATTAAAATCCTCACGCTCTCCTTTCAGGAAAGCAAAAATCTGCTCGGTCACAGCCGGCAGTTCCTTAGAAGCAATACCGGTTGTCTGGGACACATTATTTTTATCCAGCTGATCCAGAAAAAAGCCGCGGTTAAACACCGCAAACTCCATCGAGGTTATAAGCACAAAAACAGGGAAAACAATCCCTACAATAATCGCTGTCGCTAAAGATTTTTTATCCAAGATCACCCCTCCTCATCATAAGGCCGTTCACGTGGTCCGGGTAATAGTTCTCACGAATACTGGCGGCCGAGAAACCCATTTTTTTGTAAAGGCAAATCGCAGCTGTGTTGGTTTCCTTAACTTCCAGGGTCATACAACTGCATCCCCGAGCTCTGGCGGTGCTGAGCAAAGCCTCCATGAGCAGGGTGCCCAGGCCGTTTTGCCGGTATTTTTCAAGAATACCGACATTCATAACCTGGGCCTCATCCACCACGCACCAGATTCCCGCAAAGCCGGCCACCTGTCCCTCTGCCTCCACCACCAGATATTTTGCAATGGGATTATTATATTCATTGATATAGGACTCGAGCGACCATGAACCCAAGCCGCAGGCCTGTCCAATTTCGTATAATCGGGGAGCGTCCTGCTCCTGCATCTCGCGTATTTTTGCTTTCATGCTACTTTTTCTGCTCTTCAGCATAGGAAGGACGAATGTAAACCGGCTCGACGCTTTTGAAATCCTGCCACTGTTTTTTAAGGGCGCGCTCAACCGCCAGAGTACCCGCCGATGAAGCCCGGTTCATAGATAAATGCTGCTTCACCTTAATGATTCCCGGCAGGGCCTCGACCATTGTTTCATAAAAACGCGGAACGCCATCTCCCAGCAGATAAATCGGACCATCGGTATAATTCTGTAAAATTCCGATAAGCGCCACGATATCCATGACGGAATCCTCAAGCTCGGCCACCATGCCCTCCTCCTCGTTAAAGCGGAACAGGCCCGTATAAACCTGTGACCGCTGGGCGTCAAGGATCGGGCAGACAACACCGTCTGCATAGGGCAGGTTATAGGCCAGTGCTTCCAGAGTAGAAATCGGGATCACCGGCTTATCAAGAGCCTGAGCAAAGCCCTTGACCGTGGCCATGCCAATGCGCAACCCTGTAAAAGAGCCTGGCCCGTTAACAATCCCAAAAGCGTCCATATCCTGAATGGTCAGACCTGCGTCCTTCAGCATATGGTCGATAGCGGGCATCAGCTTTTCAGAATGTTTTTTCTGAAAATTGACGATGGTCTCGCAAATCAATTTATTTTCATCCACCACCGCCGCGGTTGCAACGATTGTGGCCGTATCAACTGTCAAAACTTTCATGGTTAACCTTCTTTATCTTTCTTTTACTTTTTATTATAGCCCAAATGATCTGAAAATAAAACTAAAAAAGCCTAAACTGCAAAAACAGGCGCATGCCACTTTGGCACGCACCTGTCGAACTTACTTTACTTTTAAATTCTAGTCCTCTCTTTTTTGAAGGCGCTTTTCAGCGGCATGGATTCCCTCCTCATAGTGCTCGATCTTCTGGTTCAGTCGCTCCAGCGTGCTCTGCATTTCTTTCATACGCTCAGCCAGCACATCCCGCTGTTCAACCAGAATGGACTTGCGGGCTTCGACAGTCATGTCCCCCTGCTGAAAAAGGGCAACATAATCGATCAAGGCCTCAATGGGAAGTCCAGCCCCGCGCATACATTTAATAAACTCGACCCAGCCGCAGTCATTTTCTGTAAAATCCCGAATCCCGCTGGCGCTTCGGTTTACTCGGGGGATCAGCCCAATCCGTTCATAATAGCGAATCGTATCCGCAGAAAGATTATATTTTTTTGCCACTTCCGAAATGGTCATGCCTCTCTACCTCCAAATTAAAATTCATTTTATTTGTGTCTATACAGCATAACATCTGGAGTCCACTTCAAGTCAAGCAAAATTTATATTTCTTCTTTATTATCTTTTGGAATCAGCCTCAGCTCTTCGTCAATGGTTGTGAGCAGGCTGTAGGGGAAATACTCATCAGGGATCAGCTTCTGTACCTTGCGCATGGTGACCCCCATACTGATGATCATGTCCATAATTTCGCCATGCATATACTCGTCCGGGCAGTATTTCGCCAGAACAGCCCTTGTTTCAGGGTTCGCCATCAGGTCGCGGACAGGGCAGTCTACTGTGTAAAAATCATTGTCCTCTTTTTTGCCAAAAATACCCTCCAGCATAGATTGGAACCAGTTCCTCTTTTCTTCCTTGTCCTCAAAAAGGCAGCGAATGTCAAATGTCTCGCTGTCATCCTCGCCGTTGACAAATTCCAGAATCCGGTCCACACTTTTATCGCTCAACAGCCCATTGGTAAAAGTGACAATTTTAGAAACCGGGGTGCCGTGCAGCATTGTCATAAAAAAGGTGTCCTCTGTATCAATGATTTTCCCTGTCACACTCTGAAACTGGGACATGATCACCTCGATCACCTGCCGCCCCCTCGGGTTTGCCATGAAGTCATCCATATAGGAATACCGCGTGAGTTTCGGAAGTGGCGGCGCAGGCAGCGCAACCTCCGCCTCAAGGCGGATATCCCGGCTCGATGCACCAATTAAAACCATATGCAGTCCTTCCTCCTGCGTCCAGGCGTTTCTGGTCGGGTTAAAATAAGTAAAGTCATCTTTAGAGAGCTCGAAGACAACCACCTTTTCCTCTCCAGGCTCCAGATCAATTTTAGTAAAGCCCCTCAGCTCCCGAATGGGACGCTGGACTTTTCCATCTGGCTTTCCAGTATACAGCTGAACCACTTCCTTTTGACACGGCAGCTGGCCATCACTGTGCCATCATCCGCCGCTGAGGCCTTCATATCACTGTACTCAAAGGTGGTGTAGCTGAGTCCAAACCCAAAAGGATAGCGCACCGGCCGGTTCACATAATCATAATAACGGTATCCTACAAAAATACTCTCGCCATAGTTTACACTGTCCTCTGTTCCAGGAAAGTTGATGTAGGCAGGCGTGTCCTCCAGACGCATGGGAATAGTCTCCGCCAGCCGCCCCGATGGATTGACGCGGCCAAAAAGAATGTCTGAAACGGCAGCGCCTACGGCCTGACCGCCCAGCCAGGCTTCCAGAACGGCCTTTGGCTGATCTTCAAATTCCAAGTCAACCACACCGCCGTTGAATAATACAACGATGGTGTTGGGCTGTTCCTCACAGACACGCTGGATCATTTCCAGCTGGTTTTCGGGCAGCTTAATGGTGGTGCGGTCATAGCCTTCGGATTCCAGCTTGTCTGGCAATCCGGCGAATACCACTGCCACATCAGCCTTTCCGGCCGTTTCCACAGCCTCTCTTACGATTCTTTTGTGTTTTTCATCAGAGCTGTCGGAATAACCCTGGGCGGTCAGCAACTTCACCCCGTCCGCTGTCTCAGCGGCAATGGCGTCATAGGGCGCCTCGATCCGGTAAGGATTGATCTTCGAACTTCCTGAGCCCTGGTATCTGGGGTCAAAGGCCATTTTTCCGATAACAGCAATGGTCTTTAGTTTTTCCTTGTCTAAGGGCAGCAGACTGTCTTCATTTTTGAGCAAAACCATACTCTCAGCCGCAACCCGGCGCGCCAGCAGGTGCTGCTCATTGATGTCCACAGGCTCTGGCGTGCCGGCTGCCTGGCGGTTTTCCTCTGCCTCAAGGGCAAAGGCAATGAGGCGTTCTGCCATTTCATTGAGCCTTGTCTTTTTAAGTTTTCCTTCCTTGATGGCGTCGAATATTTTGTGATCATTGACGCCGCCGCTTCCCGGCATTTCAAGGTCAAGCCCGGCCTTCACACCCTTTACCCGGTCATAAACAGCCCCCCAGTCTGTCATCACAATCCCCTCAAAGCCCCACTCATTTCTCAAAATTTCTGTCAGAAAATGCTTGCTCTGGGATAAAAATTCGCCGTTGACACTGTTGTAGGAGCACATAACTGCCATTGGCCCGGCTTCCTTAACCGCAATCTCAAATCCCTTTAGATAGATTTCACGCAGGGCGCGTTCGTCAATAAGTGCATTGACAGTCATCCGTCGTGTTTCCTGATTATTCCCAAGAAAATGCTTTAAGGTCGCGCCGATGTGTTCCTTTCTGGCGCCCTCAACAAAAGCCTTGGCCAGATGGCCGGACAGGTAGGGGTCCTCTGAATAATATTCAAAATTCCGGCCGCACAGAGGCGAACGCTTAATGTTCAGCCCAGGGCCCAAAATCAGGTCGACGCCTGCCGCGCGGGCTTCCCGGGCAATGGCGGACGCCATCTCCCTGATCAGCGATTCGTCAAAGCTGCAGGCCGCAAGGGTCGCCGGAGGAAAACAGGTCGCTGGGAGACTGTCACCCACGCCAATTTTCCCCTCCTCCTTTTCGGCCTCAACCCGCAGGCCGTGAGGGCCGTCTGACATCACCACTTTGGGAATTCCAAGCGCCTCATAGGATTTGGTCTCCCAGTTATTTTCACCAGAACAGAGTGACGTCATCTGCTCCAAATTCAGTTTTCTTCTCAATTTGGTCATTAAAGAAGAATCCATGCTCAAAACCTCTTTTCATTTATTTCTTCAATAAGCTGATGGACTTAAGTGCGCACGCGTCAACCGCTGAGATCACTGCGTCCCGGAAGCCGGAAGCCTCCAATGCCCGCACTGCCTCGATGGTCGTGCCGCCGGGTGTGCAGATCTGGTCCTTTAAAACTGCCGGATGCTCTCCTGTTTCCAGCACCAGCTTCGCCGCGCCATATACCGACTGGGCGGCCAGACGGTAAGCCTGGTCCCTGGGGAACCCGTGCAGCACTCCGCCGTCAGCCATGGCTTCGATCAGAAGCATGGTGTAGGCTGGTGCGGAGCTCGCGATGGAGGGCACCACATTCATCAGCTTTTCGCTTATGATCTCAACCCTGCCAAAGCTTTTGAATATGGTCATAACCGCTTCAATATCCTGCTCTGTCATCAAATCATCCGGACAGACCGTCGAGTCGGATTCACCGACAAAAGCAGGTGTACTTGGCTGAGTCCGGATCACCTTTGTATCCTTACCCAAAATATCCTTAACATCACTGAATTCCACACCCACTGCAATGACAATCACAATCACATCTTTTTTGGTATGGCCGGCAATCTCGCGCAGAACATCGGCATAGACAAAGGGCTTAACCGCCAGCACTAGGTAATCCGCTTCACTGGCGACACCGATATTTGATTCGGCCGTCCGAATGCCAAATTTTTCAGCCACCTTTCGGCGCTGTGCCTCCGATGGGTCGTAAGCGATAATTTGCGCCCCTGTAAAGAGACCGCTGCTCACCACACCGCCAATCATGGCCTGAGCCATATTGCCGCATCCAATAAAACCAATTGTATCTTTCATTTTAATCCTCCGTCCGTTCAATTATTTTTAAATTGTAAACCTCAAAACTCAATTACACCTTTATTTTAAACCTCTTTCACCCTTTATACAAACAAATTATGCGCTTTTTACTCACTCATTATTTTACGGCTCTCTGTATAATAAGAGCAAGCTTAATAAAAACAAGGAGAATAAAATCATGTCTGTTTTACTGAATGCGCAAAATCTGACCAAATATTATGAAAAAAACCAGCGTCCAGCTCTGGATCATGTCTCATTTAAAGTATCCTCCGGTGAGTTTGTGGGGATTATGGGCGCCTCTGGCTCTGGGAAAACCACCCTGCTCAATGTCCTGTCCACCATTGATTCCCCCACCGAGGGAAACATCACCCTCGGCGGGATTGATATACAAGGGCTCAGCGGCAATGCCGCAGCCGATTTCCGGCGGGACCGCCTTGGCTTTATCTTTCAGGAATATTTTCTGCTCGACAGCCTGACCGTTCAGGAAAACATCGCCGTACCGCTTACGCTGATCGGCGCTCCATCCCACAAAATTGACACAATGGTTCAAAAGCTGGCAGAACGTTTTGGCATCGCTTCCCTTTTAGGCAAATACCCCGCCCAGCTTTCCGGAGGACAGCGCCAGAGGACCGCTGCGGCAAGAGCCCTGATAAAAAGCCCCGACATCCTCTTTGCCGACGAACCCACAGGCGCACTGGATTCCGCCTCAGCAGCTGCCCTCCTGAAAAAGCTCAGCGAGATAAATGAAGCGCTCAAAACCACCATCCTCATGGTGACCCATGACGCCTATGCCGCCAGCTTTGCAAGCCGTATCCTCATTTTTAAGGATGGACACATCACCAAAGCGCTGCACCGAAAAGAGGAGACCTCTTCCCATTTCTATCATCAGATTCTAAACGCTGTCTCAAACTTAGATCAATAGGAGGCTTTTATGAAACTCTTTGACCTTGCCTGTAAAAACCTTAAGAAAAATTATCGCTTCTACCTGCTGTATTTTCTTTCTGTTACCCTTGTTCTCGCGGTTTACAGCTGCTTTAAGGCTTTTTCCATGAATACTTTAGTCATGGAGAAAATATCTGAGGACGGACGGGTTGAGACAATGACCAGTGTGGTCTCTGTGCTCCTCATGGCTTTTGTCCTGTTCTATATGGCTTATTCCAACAGCTTCTTCACAAAACGGCGAATGGAAGAGCTGGGTATTTACGCCCTGCTCGGCTTTCGAAAAACAAAAATAATGAGACTTCTCTTTTTTGAAAACCTTCTGATCATTTCTGTTGCCCTGTTTTCAGGCTTGATCATCGGCAGCTTTTTTCATAAAGGCGTGGTTCTTCTGCTGGCCGTTTTTCTGAAATTAAAAATTAATCTGTCCGAAGTGCCGCTTTTTAATCCAGCTGCACTTTCTCAAACAATCCTGTTTGTCGCGGCCGCTTTAATTTTTCTTCTCCTGTCCAATGGCTTTTTTTTAAAAAAGGCCAGTATCCTGTCCATGGTAAGGCTTGAAAAGAAAAGTGAAAAGCCCTTAAAACCGCACCCTGCTTCGGCTGTTCTTGGACTGGCATTCCTGGCTTCTGGCTACTGCCTGGCTTTTAATATTACCGCAGGTACCCGCTCCCTCTGGGTCAGTGTTGGATTTCTGCCCATGGCCGGGTTGACCTTTCTTCTGGTCACCGCTGGAACAGCTCTCTTTATCCGCTCTTTTCTGCCCTTTGGCGTCCAGAGCATCCGCAGACATAAAAAACGGTTTTACAGACCGGATACCATCGTGGTTTTACCAAAATTTGTCCACCGTATCCGCAGCAACGCGCGAATGCTGATCCTGCTCACCCTCCTCTCTGCCGCAACCCTTGGTATCCTCGGCTCTACGCTCTGCACCTACTCCTTTTCGGAGCAGGGTCTTTCCAGAATCACCCCCGCTGCCCTTGAGTTTCCAGGCGATGATCCGGAAAGAACGCAGGAGGCCCTCAGCCTTATCCAGCGCCATCACCCTGCGCAGGATTATCAGGTCATTGAAACCAGCCTGCTGATCGCTGCCTCCGACTCACCTGAGCTTCCAGATTTTGAGTATACCAGGAAAAACAATGGCCCGCATTTTGCCATTATGAGTCAGACCGACTACCATCAGAGGATGTCCGCCATGAAAAAAGCCTCCGCACCGTCTCTCGCACAAAATGAAGCGGTCCTCGTACGCTATCTGAGCGGCAGCAGCCTGTCTGTCGGAACCGCCTATGACCTCGCATTGCCAGACGGAACCTCGCAGCGTGTCCATATCGCAGAGACCACTCTGGACAACGCTACCGGCTTTGCCAACGAAGGTGTTGGAACGCTGGTTATTTCAGACACCCTCTATTCCTCACTAGTGCAATCGGGACTTGAAGCGGCCTCAGTGGTCAGTATCTTTGGGGACAGTCTGTCAGAGGACTCTACCACAGCCGAAGCCCTCTCACCACTTTTCGAGGGTGACTACCGTTTTGCCAGCGCCTGCCTTAAGCGGGATGAATTTCTGATTGCCAGCAGTCCCAATCTGCTCTTAACCGCCTTTGGCGCATTCATATTTTTTATTGCCATGGGCTGTATCCTCTATTTCAAAAGCGTCTCGGATACCAGCTATGACATAAAGGATTTTGAGATTTTAAAAAAGCTGGGCTGTCAAAATAAAGCCCTGCACCGCATCATTGCAAAACAGAACCTGATCCTTTTCAGCATTCCCTGTATTCTCGGCGGCCTGCACAGCTTTTTTGCCCTGCAGTGCTACAATGCCCTCATGCCTCAAATCATCAGCAGCTCTGCTCTGCTGCCGCCTTTTATGCTGTCCTACGCTTTGTATCTTCTCGTTTTCGCACTGTACTATATCATCACGCAATATGCCTGCTGCCGTATCGCCGACAGAGCCTGATTATGCTATAATAAAACTATCACAAAAAGGAGAACGCCATGAAAAGACAATATCTTCACTCTCTGCTGTTGCTTATCCTCCATCAATTGCTCCTGACTGTCTTTTTGTGCTGCGAATTTTGGCTTCACCTGGATTTCAAAGCTGAAGCGGTGATGCCGCTGTCGGTCATTTTACTGACAGACTCTGGCGCAGCTTTTATCCAGCTCCAGAACTACCGCTCCAATTCCTTTTTAAAACATTACACCCTGGTGCTGGTCTTTGTGTCCTGGTGCATGCTCTTTCTGCGTCTGGAGATCCCGGTTTTTTCTGGGCTTGGCCTTCTGCTCTACGCACTCCTGCCTCTGGTGCTCTTCCGCTTTTTCCTGAGCTTTATTTTTCAGGCGTCCGTCTACTCAGGCAGGAAGCCTGCTTTGTACCTTCATCTGACACTCACACTGCTGACACTGGTGAGCTTTCCCAGTTCTTACCTGTTTAATCTGCTTCTGGGTGTTCAGTGGCTGGTAAGCATTTCCTCCTTTGGCGTAATCCTTCTGGCCAATAAAAAAAGAAGCCTGTACTTTTTCAGACAGGAAGGGCGCAGCCTGCTGATTTCTCTGCTGCTGATTCTCCTTCCTGCTGTTCTGTACAGCCTCGTCTTCCGGTACAACCCTGTCTTTCTGTCCAACACTGGTCTTTACGTTCTCATCGGGCTGCCGCTAGTCAGCGTTCACAGAATTTTAAAAAACAGCCTGCAAAATACCTCCGAAAGTGGTCGTCCAGCAGTCTCTTTCCTTTTATCGCCCATTGCTCTTTTCGGTGCGGCTGTCTTATCGGCGCTTGGCTGGTTCCTTGCCTTGCCTGTTATTGCAATTTTTATTTTGCTGCACACGGCACTTTGGTTTATTCTGCTTTGCTATTTTGGTGCGGCTTATCAAGCGCTCCGGCTTTCGGCTAATAAGAGTAGTACTCTCTACAGCGATCCCCTCACCTGGCTTAACCGTGAGGAAGGTCTGAAAAAAGAGTTCTCAAACTACCTTCACGATGCCGTTCTGCAGGATCTTCTGTCGGTGAAAAACCTGGCAGCAAAGGCAGACCGCCCCGAGATCAGAACCTTGATCATCAGTACCTTAAATCGGCTGAACACTTCCATCCGTGATGAAATGCAGGCCTGTTCACCTGCGCTTTTAAGTTCAATGACGCTGAGGGAAAATTTTGAAAAGCTGCTGGAGGGCATCGCGGAAACCTATCCCTTAAAAAAAGTTCAGGTTCGCCTGGACTGCCCCGATGATCTCTTCCTCATCGAGCCCTATAACCGCATCGTTTTCCGTTTAATAAAAGAGCTGGCAAATAACGCCTTTAAGCATTCCAACGCGTCAGAAATCAGGGTCTGCCTGTCTGTGGAGGACCGTTGTGTTCTTCTGTCTGTCCTCGACAATGGAACAGGCTTCACAACCCTGCCTTCCGATCTTTTCAAGCATAAGGGCCTTGCATCTGTTTTGGAAACCCTCACAGCAGCCGGAGGTGCTCTGAATATTACGCCCAATGAGCCTTCCGGGCTCTGTGCTTCTGTGACCCTCCCCATGAAAGGAGATACTTCTTATGAACATTTTATTGATCGATGACCACGCTCTTTTTGCCAAAAGCCTTGAAATTGTTTTGGCGGATATACCTGAAATCGAGAGCTTCACGACACTCCAGAACCCATCAGAGGCTGCCGCGCACATTCGCCGGCTTCATCCGGATATCCTTCTCCTCGACATCAATCTCGACACCGTCAGTGATGTGGATGGCATCGCGCTTGCTTCTGGGCTTAAAAAAGAATTTCCCGGCCTGAAGCTTGTCTTCCTGACCGGCTACGACCTCCCAGTTTACCGCCATGCCGCCAAAAAGCTGGGAGCCTGTGGTTTTTTAAACAAAAATCTTGATCCTGACAGACTGCTTGAAAGCCTGATCCAGATTAACAAAGGCGTCCCTGTCTTTCCCAGGGCAAATGAATATATCGAAGAACTGACCGCAACAGAAACGAAAATTTTACAGCTATTATCAGAGGGGTATAAGCGCAAAGCCATCGCTGAGATACTTTTTTCAAGTGAGCGCACAATTTCAAACCATATTCAGCATATTTTTGACAAGCTCGATGTCTCCTCCTCGCTTGAGGCTGTGACAAAGAGCATAAAATTAGGCTATATCCGTCCTTTCTACCATAAAAAATAAGCCCGCCCCACAATGGGGGCAGGCTTATTTTCATTTCACATCAGCATAAACATTGCAAAGCTGAACATCTGCTCCTCCAGCGCCTGGAAGGTGTCCTCCGCCATGGGAATATCTTCTTCCGCAATGCCATACTTTTCCATATTTTCGTCTAAATTATTGTAATACTCTGATTTAATCTCCATTCCTGCCTCCTAATAAACCGCGTATTCTTTCACAAAACGCAGCAGTGCCTGATATTTATCAATTTCCACATCGCTGACTCTGAGAATGGATTTATCCAGGCTGAAGATATAGCGCCCTCCAGGTGCCAAAATATCAATGATTTCTTTTGCCTTGTCCTGAATCTCATTCAGTGTTCCTGTCTTCAGCATTGCCAGCGGATAGAAGCCAGTAAGTATGAACTTGTCTCCCAGTTTTTCCTTAAAGACCTTCGGATCTCCAAACTCAGCCATCAGCTGGCATCCTGCGGGCAGCTCACGAATATAATCAAGAAAGCGTGTGAAGTCATGCTCGAGGAAAATCGAGACGTTCGTATTTGTTTTTACCAGCTCCTCCACCAGCTTTTTAAAGGTCGGCCAATAAAAGCGTTCAAAATCCTTTTCCTTCATATAAGGCGCCATGTGCAGCGGAATCATACAGCCCCCTGCCTTTTCCGGCGTTCCCTTGGCGCCAGTCTTGATCATCAACGGCAGAATCGCTTCGCAGGCAGCCTCCACTTTGTCCGGCACACGCCGGATATCCATCATCATGCCCGTGAAGGATCTCAGCAGGTCAGCGATAAAATCAAAGGGAGCGTCGGTCTGGGCAAAGGCTCCTCCAAGATTTGACTTCCCATATTTCAGGCACAGCTCATTTTTAGCGGCCCCAATCTGCCCGATGGTGCTGTAAAAGGTATGGAAGCCCTTTGCCAGCGCTGCCGAAGACAAGGGCCAAGGCTTATCCAGCTCAGTATACAGTCTTGGGATAACGCTGTCCCATAAAAATTGATAGGGCTCCGCGATCAGAACGTCGTATTCTTTGGGTTCCATGGCCGCAATCTCAGGGTGCTGTAGAAAACCATCTGTCCCCATCACAAAATGCTTTGCCCCCAAAATTTTATAAAAGTGGGCAAAACGGACGGCTGTTACGCCGAGATTATCGCTCTCAAAGTCCTGCGCTGCTTTTTCCATGGCGTCGATCAGGTATTTTATATCATACTGCTGTGTCTTAAGATCATAACCGGCGTATTCCAAGGCCGCCGCGCCATCCATGTTCAGGTTGATGGGCACGCGCTTTGGTATTTTACCTGCGCGCACATCCATATAAAGCTGATTTCGTTCCTCTGTCATTTTATGTAAATTATTCTCCATTTGTCTTCCTCTGTTCCACCCGAACTTAATTTTTCCGGTTCATCATCTCTTCACGCATTTCTGGCAGTTCTTTTTCATTGATATTGTAGAAAAACAAAAATACAATGCCAACAAGGAGTAATCCTGCCGGCAGCAGCATCGAGATCATGTTAATGCCGCTCACCACCTGGGCTGTTGGTTCAACCCCGGCCTGAAAGCCGGTTGATGCCAGCCCGAAGGCAGCGATGCTGGTTGAAAAGACAGCTGCAACTTTAATGGACAGCTGGAATACGCTAAAGATTGCCGCTCTGGCGTTTTTACCGGTTCTATACTCACCAAAGTCAACAATGTCTGCGTACATGGCTGTATTCACAACATTCCCAAGGGAATAACCCAGGTACCCGATGGACGCCAGAATCGTAACCAGTGTGGGATTTCCGCTGTTTAAAAACATCAGTACAAAACATACCGCCATCACAGCGTTGCCGCACATATAGGTCGTTCTCTTGCTGAGCTTTTTAGTGATAAATGGAACCAGCGTCGCCCCGATGAACAAAAGAATATTAACAGAACCAAAGAATACAGCAACCTTGGCCGGATCGTTGACCACATATTTAAAAAAGTATGGGAACATCGAAAATACCAAAAGGCTTGCTAGAATCCGGGTAACGTCGGTCAGGAAAAGCAGTAGCAGCGGCCGTGTTGTCACAATCTGTTTGAGCATATCCTTCACGGAAGGCCCATTATTTTTAGTGTCCTTAATTTCTTCCTTACTGCTCATAACTTTGCGGTCTTTAGTTGCAAAGAAAAGAGTCAGATAGGTAAAGACGATCATCAGGCCCACGAAAACAGCTGTCACCAGGAATCCCTGCTCGGTATAAGCGTTCGCGCCGCCAAAGAAATAAATCATTGGAATCAGCGTCCAGCCGGCAATAATTTTACCAATGGCAGCCCCCTGTCCACGGAAGGTGGAAAGCTGCACCTTTTCCTTGGGATCATCGGTTAGGGATGAGTTCATGGAGGTATAGCCAATGTAGGCCACATTCGTTGAAATACAGAAAACCGCATATACAATGGCTCCTACTGCAATCAATGCCGCCTGCGGCAAAAAGCTCAGATTAATAAATAAAATCGCGTTGGTGATAAATATACATATCGCACCGATAAACAACCACGACCGGTACTTGCCCCAGGGCAAATGGCTTTTTTCGATAAACGGCCCTAAAATCGGAACACTGATGGTGTCTATAATCCGCCCTACAGTCATGATGATCCCTGCCGTTACCGCCGAAATACCAGCTACGTCGGTAAAAAAGATCAACAGATAGGAATTTGACAGAGTTACCATCATCTGGAATCCAACATCTGCAAAGCCATAGGAAAATTTTACAAAATTCCCCAGTCTTCCTCTTGTATCATTCATTATTTTTTCTCCCTCTCTACCGTATCTTTTCATATCAAAAGCTTGATGATAAATCCGAACAGTTTTTCCTGCGTTGCCTGCCAGTATGGCTCCAGATAAACATTTTCCTCATAATCCAGACCGTTGGCCTCACAGTATTCTTCCCAGCTCGCCAGATAGTTTACTTCCTGATTCATGATTGACCTCCTAATATTTTCCGTATTCTTCCACAAATTCGTACAATGCCTTAACATTTTCAGGTGTTCCGTCATTGGGGTATGTAATGCCTTTGGAAACCGTGAAAATATAGCCTCCGCCGGGTGCCAGAGTATCCATTTGCTTTTTGGCCTCATCGATAACCGCCTGCCTTGTTCCATACTGCAGAAGCGATACATCGTAACCGCCGGTAATACACATCACCTTTCCAAGCTTGTCCTTAGCCAGCTGATGATCCATGTATTCAAAAACACCAAGGATACGGCCCTTTGGCAAATCCTGCAGATAGTCGTAGTAACGCGTCCAATCCCCCTCAAAATAAATGCGCATGTATTGTCCTCTTGCCGCCATCCGTTCCACCAGCTCTTTAAAGCTTGGCCACCAGAGTTTTGCAAAGTCCTTTTCCCGCATAAATACAGGCATATGGAGCGGCATACTCACCAGCTTGCCCGGTACTGCCGGGAGCTGCGCTGCCAGCCGGTCCATCAAGGGCATCACCGCTTCCGCTGCTGCTGCCACCTTCTCAGGCTGTCTCCGAATGTCCATGGTTATGGCAGAGAACCCGCGGATCATATCGGCGATATAATCCATCGGTGCCTCGACAAGTCCTCCACCGGTCAAAGGAAGGCCATATTTCTGGCTCACCCGGGCTGCTTCCATCAAAATCGGCGTATTCATATCATTCTGAATACTCATGGCCCGTACCAGCGAAACGCTGCTGCTGCCATTGGCCGGGTCTAAAGCCTTGTAAACTCTAGGCAGTATCCTGTCGACAATACACTTAAAAGGATCTGCAATCAATTCGTCGTATTCCTCTGTTTTCATACAGCATACTTCAGGGTGCTGCATGATGCCTGTTTTCCCTTCATTAAAGCTCTGTGATTGTAATGATTTGTAAAACAAAGGATTTCTTGAAAATAAAAACGGCGCTGTATCTGTTGCAAAATCCCGGGCCAGCTTTTCCATGGCCTCACCCATGATTTTAGGATCGACTGTCGAACCCTTAATCGGATATCCAGCGTAATCAATGGCCCAGTATTCACCAAACCTTGTTTCATGGGGCACCCTGTCTGGCTGCTCAAGACTAACCGCCTGAATGTAGCGCTTTTCTCTCTTCACACAACTTCATAACGTTCGCATCACTCATAATTTTCCCTCCCTATTTTTGAATATAAAATTTTATATTCAATTTTATATTCAATATAATATACTCCGACCGTTTTTTTGTCAAGTATTTTATCTTAAATTTATTTTTTTTACAAAATAACATTTTCATCCTTTAAATCGTGCGGTTTGTAAACAATTATGTTATAATAATTAAAATAGCTTAAAATCGAGGATACTATGGCACAATATAAAAATGGCATTGAAACAAAGAAGAAAATTTTACAAACTTCAAGGGAGCTTTTTTATAGATATGGCTACCGCCAGACGACCATTGCGATGATCGCTGAAAAGGCCGATATTCCAGTCGGACTGGTTAATTACTATTATAAAAAAGAAGCACTGGTTGGCAGTATTTACCACGAATTTATACTCGCGATCAACGAAATGGTTGATGATCAGCTTGCAGCACAGCTGGAAAACCATCTTCAAAAGCATATTTTGTTCAATCATATTTTTTATATTAAAATTTTTGAAGATCCAGCAAATAAAAGCCTCTACGAACTCCTTCTCACCAAAGATCTGGTTTTAAAGGAAACACACCAGTTTGTGCGTGAATCCATGATGGCCGTTATTTCAGAGTTTGACTTGCACATCCAAAAGGAAGTGTTTCAAAAGCTGATGATCGCTGAGTATGGGGCAAGGAAATATCTTCTGAAAGACTGCTTTGAAACCTTGGATCCTGTAAAATCAAAGGATTTTATCAACTTCCTGGCAACCATAACCGTACGGCTTGCAGGTATTGACACAAATATTATTGAAAAGAATTTAATAAAAGCGGACAGACTTCTCAAACTTCTCGATACCTCTGACATCTGCTTTTTAATTAAAAAAGACTGCTAATTGATATTTAAGGACATTTATCATGAAATCTATGCTATGCCAATTTAAAAAAGTTCAGACAAAACCTCTTCCTCATATTCTCAAAGTTATGAACATCAGCGAAAAAAAGCTTTTTGAACTTTTTGAAATGTGGATTAATCAGGGAAATATCACCCCTGTTCATCCGGTTTTTAAAGAGCTCAAAAAAAGGCGCGATGCCGAAATTAAAAGAAAACGTCAGGAAAAACAGGAGCTTGAGCTTTTAAAGTACAAAGAGCTCCGCCAAAGAAAATATTCAAATAAGCAAATCGCAAAAGAAATGCATTATCCTTATGACAAGCTCAATTCCTTTCTGAAAAAATGGTATAATACGCTCAGGCGACAAGGTTTAAGCAATGAGGCTATCGCTAAAGAGCTGAACGCCAGCAAAAATGAGCTGACCCCCATTATTCTTGCCTATGAAGAGCGCCAGCGAATGCATGAAGAAATGCGCAGACGCCGCATCGCGGAAAACAAACGCTATGCCAAGACTCATCTCAAACGTATCCGCGAGGATCTGAAAGGGCCCTCCGAGTACTTTATTTTTGATACCGAGGCAGTCCAGTGCCCGGATGAGCTTATCGAGATTGCCGTCATCGATTGCAAGGGTACCACTGTGTATAACAGCCTGGTAAAGCCCAGCCACAAAATCAACTGGCGTATCAGCTCACTTACCGGCATTACCAATCAGATGGTCATGGACAAGCCTTCCATCCATCAGGTAATGCGTGATCTGCATGATCTGATCGCCGGAAAAACACTGATGTCCTGGGGCATTGACTATGATTCTGTACTGCTGAGAAAATCCATTGATTCCACAGGCATCGATCTGAACTGCAAATTCTGCTGTGCACAAAAAATTCATATGGGGTTGGTGGAAGACATCAACCAGATTGCTCTCCAAAGGGCCGCGGACTGTGATATGCAGAACCACCGCGCTCTGGATGACTGCAAACTCGTGCTGGATGTGCTCAGAAAAGATATTGAGATGATTGACAATAAGTCCGCTGGTTTCAAACAGCGGACACCTGCAGAAAGCAACGGCGGCAATACGATCTTTATCCCGCGGTCAGAGCCGCTTGCCGCTACACCCTAAAAGAAAGGAACCGACTCATGGACAACACAGAAAAGCTGGCCTATGCTTATCCCGCTGTTTTTACACTTAAAAGTGAAGATAGTATTACCTTTGGTTTTCCGGATCTCGGCGTTGAAGGCATTCCTATAAAAGCGGCCGACCTTCCAAAGGCTTTCGATATTGCCGCCGAAGTTCTGGGAAAATGGATAAACGAATGTTTTATTTTGGAAAAACCGCTGCCTGAGCCCACAACTCTGGAAAACCTGAATTTAACCCCGGATCAGAAGGGGCTGTGGATTGAAATTGTAGAAGCATAAAAAAGACCCATCAATGGGTCTTTTTTGTTATCTTATAATCGGTATAAGTCGTTTCAGCGTATACCTGCTTTCGTATCCACCTCTTCTTTCAAAGGGATTGACGGCGCAGCACCCATTCGGGTAATACAAATGGATGAGGCAGTCGCCGCTCTGTAAATTGCCTCTTCATCACTCATTCCCGCTTCAATTCCAGCCAGATAGTAACCAGTAAACGTATCTCCCGCGCCCGTCGTATCCACCACTTTTTCGCATTCCACTACGGGCTGGAAAAAACTTTTATACGAATCCGCAAACATTGCCCCTTCACTTCCAAGAGTTAAAACAATTTTTGCTTTTGGGAAACGTTTAAGTAGCCCTGAGAGGATTTTATCGGGCTCTTTTTCTCCCGTCAGTGCCGCTCCCTCAATCTCATTGAGCAGAAAAATATCCACCAGCTCCAGCGGCAGATTCAGGCAGTCATTATCCATCGGAGATGGATTCAATGCAATTCTGGCCCTCTTCTCTTTTGCCGTCCGCATCATTTCCGCAATAGCACTTGTCTCGTTTTGGAACAGAACCAGATCACCCTCATGAAGTGTTTTTCCAACCTTCTCAACATAAGCACTGTCCGGCATGCCATTGGTTCCCCGATACAGAATAATACAATTCTCGCCATGCTCATCCACCTGAATAACCGCATGTCCGTTTGTCTCCGCAACCCTCTGAAGCAGCCCTGTCCCTACTCCGCTCGCTTCCATAATATCGACCAGAAATTGAGCGTCCTCGCTCCCGGCGAATCCCGCATGACGTACCACAGCCCCGGCGTGCGCCAAAGCGACAGACTGGTTAAGCCCCTTTCCTCCTGGAAAAACCGAGCGCTCCTTTGAGGATAGCGTCTCACCCGGACGTACGATTTTTTCCATGGAATAGACATAATCAATATTTAAAGAGCCAAAATTCACGATCATCTTTTTCATCTCCTTTTTTCTTCATTATAACCGGTCACACTTAAAATTCCCAGTATTTTATTCTTGAGTAAATCTTGAAAAACTGTTAATGTTAGCCATTATAAAATTATGGTATAATACTAGGGAATAACTTTTATAGAAAGGAAAACCGAATGTACTATAACTTATGCCTGCTTTTCACATACTTTTTTCTTTACGCCGTTATCGGATGGTGCTGCGAAGTTGTATTCTGCTCTATTCCAAAGAAAAAGTTTATTAACAGAGGTTTTTTAAATGGCCCATACTGCCCGATATATGGGGTTGGCGCAATCATCATTGTTTCTATTTTAGGACCATACATTAACGACCCTGTCAGCGTATTTTTCGTAGGTGTCGTCTCGACCTCTGTACTGGAATACATTACGAGCTGGGCCATGGAAAAGCTGTTCCACGCAAAATGGTGGGACTACTCAAATCGTAAATTTAACATCAATGGCCGTGTCTGTCTCAGAAACTCATTGCTTTTCGGTGTGATGGCACTTACTCTGATGTATCTTGTCCACCCGTTTGTGGAGCGTATCATCTCACGTTTTTCACCCTTTTGGCTTGAAGTCCTGGCGACCTCTCTTGCCGTGCTTATGATTGCCGATCTGGTTACCTCTACATTGGAAACCCTCAACTTTAAGAACAAGCTTAACCGCGTATCTGAGCTGGCAACCAGTGTCACTGATGACCTTAAGGAAAAGGGCGTGGAGACAAAGGGACAGCTCACCCAAAAGATTACAGACGTCCGAAATGCACAACATGAGCTTCTCGAAACAGCCAAAGACGATGTTCAGAAGCATGTTGATGAGTTTACGGGCCGACTATCTGAAAAGGCCGCCTTCCGCCGCTATTCACACAGCCGCATCATCAATGCTTTCCCAAGTATGATTTCCAGGGATGATCCCGATTCTCTGAATCTGTACCGTGAGGCAATGCTGCACACGAAAAAAATCCGAAAGCTGCACAAAAAAGCGAAAAAACAGGCTAAAAAGTCTCAGGAAAAATAATTTGAATAATGTTATAATAAAAGCGGACCCTTTTGGTCCGCTTTTATTATTTTATACATTTATTAATACAGAAAGGACTTTTTATGTCACAAAACAAAACCCTTGTTCTCGCAGAAAAACCTTCTGTTGGAAAAGATATTGCCCGTGTCCTGAAATGCAAAAATGGACAAAATGGTTATCTCGAAAACGACCGCTACATTGTCACCTGGGCTCTTGGCCATCTCGTATCACTGGCCGATCCCGAGGCCTATGGCGAAAAATATCAAAACTGGAATATGGAATCCCTTCCCATGCTGCCGGAGCACATGAAGCTCACTGTTTTAAAGGGCAGTGGAAAGCAGTATAAAATTGTTTCCTCCCTCCTGGGCCGCTCCGAGGTTAAAGATATTATCATCGCGACCGATGCCGGTCGTGAAGGTGAGCTTGTTGCCCGATGGATTCTGGATAAGGCACACTGCCATAAACCAATCAGACGCCTGTGGATCTCCTCCGTAACGGATAAAGCCATCTCAGAGGGCTTTAAAAATTTAAAACCCGGCACCGAATTCAATAATCTCTACCGCGCCGCACAATGCCGAGCCGAGGGCGACTGGCTGGTTGGGCTTAATATTACAAGAGCGCTGACCGTTAAATACAATGCCCAGCTTTCTGCTGGCCGTGTTCAGTCTGCAACGCTTAACATGATCGTCGAACGCGAAGAAGCCATTAAAAATTTCAAACCAAAGCCTTATTACAATATCCTGGCTAAAACACCACAATTCACACTCACCTGGCAGGGCCAGCATGGAAAGAACATCAATTCAAAAGAAACTGCAGAAAAAATACTTCAGAAGATGAAGGGCAAATCCGCTGTTATCAAGGATATCAGCAAAAAGCCAAAGAAAAGCACATCCCCAGGCCTTTATGATTTGACCGAGCTTCAAAGAGACGCTAACCGCCTTTTTGGCATGAGTCCGAAAGAAACCCTGAATATCATGCAGCGCCTTTATGAAAGCCATAAAATTTTAACCTATCCCCGCACCGATTCAAAATACCTGACACAGGACATTGTGCCAACGCTCTCGGAGAGGCTCAAAACAATTTCCATCGGTCCTTATAAAGCGGCTGTCAGCGAGATCCTCAAGCTCGGCATCCATACAAACAAAAGCTTTGTTGATGACAGGAAAGTTTCCGACCATCATGCGATCATTCCCACCGAACAGCGCGTGATACTGGCAAACCTCAGCACCGATGAGCGAAAAATTTATGACCTAGTCATCAAGCGCTTTCTCAGTGTTTTTCTGCCCCCCTATGAATATTTGCAGACAACAGTCACAGCTGATATTGCCGGAGAAGCGCTGACTGCAAAAGGGCGTGAAATTATAACACTTGGTTATAAAAAAGTCTATGAAAATCAATCCGAGGAAGACGACGATGAGGATAACGAAGACCAGCAATTGCCTTCGCTGAAAAAAGGGGACGCTCTTGCTGTCTCCCAGATTTCTCTAAAAGAACTCGAAACAAAGCCTCCGGCGCGTTTTACAGAAGCTACGCTGCTGTCCGCCATGGAAAATCCTCAAAAAGTAGTGAAGCTGCCAAAACCCTTGGTGAAACCGGCGGTATCGGAACCGTTGCCACCAGAGCCGACATCATTGAAAAGTTATATAAGATGTTTGTTATTGAAAAAAAGGGAAACTCCCTTTATCCCACCTCAAAGGGAAAACAGCTCATCGACCTGGTTCCTGCTGATTTAAAATCGCCGCTCATGACCGCAAAGTGGGAACGCCAGCTGGAATTGATCAGCAAAGGGAAAAGCGATCCTGAGGCCTTTATCGCGGACATTAAAACCTACACCACTGAACTGGTCAATGATGTTAAAAACAGTAACGAAAAATTTGTTCACGACAATAAAAGCGGACAAAAATGTCCGGAATGCGGGAAAAATCTGCTTGAAGTTAAGGGCAAATACGGTATGATGCTCGTGTGCCAGGACAGAACCTGCGGCTATCGAGAAAATGTGAGCAAAAACACGAATGTCCGCTGTCCCGAATGTCACGTTAAACTGGAAATACGCGGCAAAGGCGGCGGTGCTCTTTATTTCTGCAAGCGCTGCGGGTTCAGAGAAAAGGTTTCTAGCTTTAACAAAAAACATTTTGACGGCAACCGGAAAAACAGTAAACGCGAAGCTCAGAATTATATGCGCAAAATGAAAAAAGAAAATCAGGAAGCTGTCAACAATCCTTTTGCAGAAGCCCTGGCAAAGCTAAAGGAATCAGAATAGTTTTTAAGGCTTTCTGACACTTATCAGAAAGGAGATGCCTCTTATGCTTTGTCACAGCCAGTTGAATCTTTTAAGCCAGCTGACAGCCCTCCCTCTTCCAGTCCATCCAGAGGACCTGCCCATCCCTGTTTCTGAGATGGCATTTTGCGCCCGCCGCCATTATCCAAAACTGGCAGGCGACGCAGCCATGACCTCCAAAGAGTGGCGCCATTCTCTGGAGCTTATTCAGGAAGACAGTGCTCTGATGTCACTCCAGATTCTCAGACAGGCCGATGAACCCCGAACTGGGCTTTATGGTCTCTGTTTTACCTCAGATTCGCCTGAAACAGGCATTATCACCTTCAGGGGAACCGTTGGCCTTGGTGGATGGATTGATAACTATAAAGGCGCTTTTTCCGCAGAAACAGACCAACAGAAAAACGCTTTCCGCTTCTATGAAGACTGCAAGGAAGAATTTGGCTTTTTAAATTTTGATTTAGCAGGCCATTCTAAAGGCGGCAATGATGCGCAGTATATCACTATTCTAAACGGCGAGTGCATCAATCAATGCGTCAGTTTTAACAGCCCTGGTTTCTCGGCTGATTTTATCGGCAAATATTATCGGCAAATCCAAAAAAACAGGAATAAGATCACTGCCTATGAAGGCGCCTATGATATCGTCAATATATTGCTGACCAGTATTGCCGGAAAGCGGCTGGTCATTGAAACCGGCTCAAAAACACCTAAAAATAATCATAAGCCTAATCATATTCTCGATACGCTTGGACATATCGGCCTTCCGGGGAAACGACATCCCCTTTACAGCAGCATCCAGAACATGACCGTTGCCATGACCTTTGCTGTCTTTCAGGCCAAAAGAAATTTAAGACGTAAAAACAAAAAAAATCCTGCATAGAGCAGGATTTTTTTGTTACTTTGATTAGCAAGATCATATTAGCGCAAATAAAAAAACAGCCAAAGCTGCTACAAAATACCAAAAAATAAAATGGAGCGGAAGACGAGATTTGAACTCGCGACCCTCGCCTTGGCAAGGCGATGCTCTACCACTGAGCCACTTCCGCTTAACTTCGCTTGAATATTTTTCATCAGCGAACATATATTATTATAATCGCTTCCCTTTATTTTGTCAAGCACTTTTTTAACTTTTTTCATATAAATGTGTTTGTTTTATATTAAAAGTGGTGCGGATGAAGGGAGTCGAACCCCCACATCATTAGATACTAGATCCTAAGTCTAGCGCGTCTGCCAATTCCGCCACATCCGCACAATGCAGCGTTACTCAGACGAGCAAAGCATCTGTATGTAACGTGCTCAATTATAATAACAAATGACGCCACCAGTGTCAAGATTTTTTTAACCTTTTTCTGCTGATTTTTTACATTCAGGCGTATAAATTCAAGCGCTCTCCCCTTACAAATCCCATCAGGGTTACTCCATGCTTTCTAGCCAGCTGAACACTTCCATTTGTGGGCGCAGAAATGGATAAAACACAGCGGATATCATTTTGGATAATCCAGGTCATTACCTCGCTTGGAATTCTGCCAGTTGTTAAAAGCATTTTGTTTTCAGGCGTAATCCGGTTCAGCAAAATACCGCCAAACAGCTTATTATAGGTATTGTAACGGCTGACGTCATCGTAAAACAGTACGGCCTCACCCTTTTCGTAGAGCCCAATGCTGTGCACTCCGCCAGTTTTTACAAAAAGCTCCGACTTCTGGCTGAAGCCTTCCATCATTTCAAAAAGGCCCTTTTCGGTCAACCCGTATCGTCTCAATACTGTTTGAAAATCCGCCTCGAAAGGGTAGGTCTTTTTTTCTTCATTCCTTGTGAGAATACTCTCCTCAGACAGTTCGAAAAAATCTTTTATTTTTGATGTCTTCTCATGGCTGTCAATATAAACAACCGCTCCTGTCTTTACAGTGCTTCGCTCTATTTCTATTTTATTTACCTGCTGAATATCTTTTATAAGGCCTTTCAGGTAAAAAAAGCCGACGCCCAACTCTTTTAAATCTTGGGGCGTACTCATCAATGAGATCATTTTCTGTCCATTAAGGTATAAGGTGACCGGATACTCCTCAACCATTGGGTCAAAGATCCTTTTGGCGCCTCTCGGCGTGATTTTTACAATTTCTTCCAGCTTCACTGACATCGCCAACTCCTTTTAAGTGCTTTGTTAAATCGCCAGGGGTGTTTAAATTACAAAAAAGGCTCCAATCCGGGGTGTAAGCCCGGGCATCCTTCTCTGCTATATAATAGATATTTTCCCGGCTTAAATAATGAAAAACGCTCTTTCTTCCACTTTTTAAAAAATGCTCTGCTGATGGCAGCAAGTCCCTTGAATAAAAGGCATTGAAGGGCTCAATCCACTCTTTATAACGTGTGACACAGCCTTTTTTATCAGGATTTTCTTCTAAAAGTGTCATCATATGCCGAATAAAAACTAAATCATAATTAGGCATATCACAGGCTGTAATATAAACATAGTCTGACTGGCTGTAAAGCAAAGCGGTATAAATTCCTGTCAGGGATGCTGAAATATCCAAAATATCCGGATATACGCCTGTAATTCCATGAATACCAACAATCTCATCCTCACTGCAGCCAACAATGATTATTTCATCAAACAAGACGGCCAGCTGGTCAATGATGGATTGCAGCAGGGCTTTACCTGAAATAACCAGGTTTTTTTTATCTTTTCCCATTCTGGTGCTTTTTCCACCAACCAGGATGGCTGCTGTTTTATACTTTTTCATTGTCTTTCTCCCAGAATATGAAAACACTCCCTCCACCACCAGCCATGATGAAGGGAGCCCACATTTATTTTGCTTCTTCTAAAAAGACTTTACAAACCTTAAACGGTGGAATTTTAGCGATCGGATCGACCTTACCACCAGTCAGACAATTGGCACCCTTGTCACCATAATGGAATGGCATAAACAGGGTGTTTTCCTGAATTCCTTTATTGTAGACTGCTTTTGCAGTTACAGAGCCTCTTGGTGATGTTACCTGAATAAACTGGCCTTCTGAAAAGCCGTTTTCTTCAGCTGTTTTGGGATTAATTTCGAAGAAAGGATCTCCTACGATCTCCTGTATCCCCGCTGTTCTTTTAGTCATCGTGCGGGTATGATAATGCTGCAGAATACGTCCAGTCATCAGAATCATCGGATAGGTTTCATCGGGCTGATCTTCCGGCGCAATATAGTGCGCAACATTAAACATGCCCTTTCCGCGTGTAAACTGGCCTTTATGCAGGAATTTAGTACCTTCCGATTCTTTGTCCGGGCATGGCCACTGAATGCGGTCGCCGCGTTCCAGACGCTCGTGTGACACACCGGCGTAGCTCGGAGTGACCGATGCGATTTCATCCATAATTTCGGCTGAGCTGCTGAAATTAAAGCCTTCAGCGCCCATACGCTGTGCAAGCTCACAGATAATTCGCCAGTCCTCTTTTGCCAGGCCAGGCGCCTTCACGGCTTTTCTAAGCAATTGTATCCGGCGTTCGGTATTGGTGAATGTGCCGTCTTTTTCAGCATAAACCATTGCTGGCAGAACAACATCTGCATATTCTGACGTTTCAGTCAGGAAAATATCCTGGAGTACGATAAAGTTTGCCTTCTCAAAGGCTTCCTTAACATGATTTGTGTTGGGATCAGAAACCAGCGGATTCTCACCCATGATATATAAAAACTTCACGATGTTTTTATCCACATCATCAACAATTTCCGTAATCGTATGGCCTGCATTTGTCGGCAGCTCTGTTCCCCATGCCTGCTCAAATTTGGCAAGAACATCTGGGTTATTCGTCTTCTGATAGCCCGTAAAATCGCCTGGAAGTGCACCCATATCACAGGCTCCCTGAACGTTATTCTGACCACGAAGCGGGTTAACACCACAGCCTTCACGTCCAATCTTCCCAGTCATCATTGCCAGATTAGCGGTACTCATAACGCCATCGGTTCCGGTAGCGTGCTGGGTCACACCCATTGAATAGAAGATGCCGCCTTTATCCTTAGTCGCATATAAACGTGCTGCCTTGCGCATTTCTTCGGGATCTACACCACATATCTCAGCGCATTCTTCTACTGTAATTGTATTTAAATATTCTTCAAGCGCATCAAAATTTTCAGTCCGTTCGTTAATAAAATCACGGTCTTCCAGATGTTCATCCAGAATTGCTTTCATCAAACCATTAAACAAAGCAACGTTGGTGCCTGGTTTGATCTGGAGATAAACATCGGCATATTTTGCCAGTTCAATTTTACGTGGTTCCGCCACGATCAGCGCCGCGCCTTTCTGTACGCGCTGCTTGATCTTAGCACCAATGACCGGATGCGTCTCGGTGGTATTTGAACCACTGACGAGAATAACATCCATCACGTCAACTTCTTCGATACTGTTTGTCATGGCACCGCTGCCAAAGGATTTAGCGAGCCCAGCAACGGTAGAGGCATGACAAAGTCGCGCACAATGGTCAACATTGTTCGTCTTACCAACTGATCGAATAAATTTCTGGAATAAATAGTTCTCTTCATTGGTACAGCGGGCTGACGAAAAACCTGCAACAGCCTGCGGGCCTTCTGAAATCGCTTCTTTCAGCTTCTGAGTAATCAGATCATAAGCTTCTTCCCAGGTTGCTTCTTCCAAAACGCCATTTTTTCGAATAAGCGGCGTTTTCAGACGATCCTCACTGGCTACAAAGTCATGGGCAAAGCGCCCCTTAACACAAAGAAGATTATTGTTAACATTGCCCGGAACACTCATGACATCTGTAATCTTGTTATCCCGAACCTTTAATTTCAAAGTACAACCTACGCCACAATAAGGGCAAATTGTTTCTACCGTGTCGGTATAAGGCAGCGGCATGAACTTTTTCGGAGCCAGTGCACCTGTAGGGCATTCAGCAATACAATTCCCACAGTTTACACAGTTTGAGTTTTTATCGCCGCGCAGCATATCGAAAACTGGATTAATATTTGTTTCGTAACCACGGTCACATTTTGCTAAAACATGATTGCACTGAAGGTGTTCACAAACCTTAACGCAACGATTACATAAAATACATTTGTTGGGATCATAAGTATAAAAAGGACTTGAGTCATCGATTGGCTGACCTTTTTCCAAAGATTGACCAAAGCTTTTCACTTCGTCATACTCGATACAATTTCCATTAAGATCAACAAAACGGCAAGTGCCAAATTTGTAGCAGGTAAAGCAATCAAATGTATGATCTGAGAAAAGCATTTTTAAGACAAAGCGGCGCGCTTTACGAACAACCGCATTATTCGTATAGACGACCATCCCTTCGCCTACCGGTGTTGAACAAGCGGTCTCCAGTCTTCTGGCTCCCACTACTTCAACAAGGCACATCCTGCAGCTTCCTTCAGGATCAAAGCCTTTAAAATAGCATAAAGTCGGGATATCAATCCCTACTTCTTTAGCGGCGTTAAGGATCGTAGTGCCCTCGGGAACGCTCACTTTCTGATTGTCAATTGTTAAATTTACCATTTCAAACATCTCCTAATATAATCTACCAAAATTACATTGTAATCCTTATTATAGTATCTCATTTTTCACATTTTTGTCAATCACCCGAAGGGAAATTTACTTACATTTCCCGGATTTTGTTATTTTCTTAAATCTTCGGGTATAATTTCATATAAAGATAAAGTAGAGGCTTTATTTAAGCCGCCTATTTTGATTAGTAGTAAATTTTTGACATCTTGTGGACAAGATCTCAAAGTTATCGTATAATCAAAATAGGTCACGTAATCGATGAAAGGATTAAAGGTGGTTACTATGTTAAATGATATTTCAAAAACCTTACTGAAAAAGATGGAATCTGCAAATTATTCAGATGATGGTATTGCTACAGTTTCACTGGAAGAATTCACAAATGTTGATGAAGCTAAGGCTGCTGTTTTGGAAATCGAAAAATTACCCGAGTATTCTGAGCACAAATTAGACCTGAATGAAGGAACAATGATTCTTTCTGTTTACAACCCAAAAGAAGATATCAATGGTTTTGTCACAAGACATCCAAATAGAACAGCCTGTGGCGGTAGATAACTATATTATGAACCTTGGGACCTCTCTTAATTGAGAGGTCTTTTCTAATCAACCCGTATCGTAACGATACGGGTTGATTTTTTGCAATAAAAAAACGATCCAACGATCGTCATAATGGTGGGGAGAGATGGATTCGAACCATCGTAGACTCCGTCAACGGATTTACAGTCCGCCCCCTTTAGCCACTCGGGCATCTCCCCAAAATAAAAATGGAGCTGATGATAGGACTTGAACCTACAACCTGCTGATTACAAATCAGCTGCTCTGCCAATTGAGCCACATCAGCTTAATGATAAACTTATTGAATTATAAAACCTAAAACAAATAAAAAAATGGTGACCCATGGGCGACTTGAACGCCCGACACCCTGATTAAAAGTCAGATGCTCTACCAACTGAGCTAATGGGTCACATAAAATGGTAATATTAAAATAAAAAAATGGCGACCTGGAAGAGACTCGAACTCTCGACCTCCAGCGTGACAGGCTGGCATTCTAACCAACTGAACTACCAGGCCGCATGGTGTTATAAAAATGGTGACCCCTGGGGGATTCGAACCCCCGTAACCGCCGTGAAAGGGCGGTG
>OAWD01000105.1_pt1 | contig 86111 bp, 62 predicted proteins | sample 1495361 | NCBI WGS metagenome assembly OAWD01 (sample SAMEA2580130, study PRJEB22360) | human gut metagenome | biome: human gut; feature: human-associated habitat; material: faeces | place: Denmark | collected 2008/2010 | reverse complement strand
AAAAAAGCCCCTCGACTGAGGGGCTTTCTGTTTGTAATTACATCCACATAATTTGCTGCCCTGACGGCAACGGGTGCGGCCTCACGGCGTGGACTTCTCCCGGCTTCACGATGTATCTCTGTACCGACTCATAAGTGATGAACGTGGCGCTGCAATTCACGTTCTGGCACTGGTGATAACGCTCTTTTGTCGTGTCAGTGATATAGCGGCTTGTACGCGCATGTGCGGCATGCTGGCATAAAGGACAATGAAACATCGCGAGCACCTCTTCCGGTTTTGTTGATGGTGCCATTTTAGTTAATTTATCCTTATAAAACAAACAGATAAAATAAAAACATCACTCATCATCTTCTGTTTCGTACTCCACATCAGAAAGCCTGACCTCAAGCTCCAAGGACGTCGTGAAGCCACTATTATTCAGAAAATGTGTCACCTTAGTGATTGTCCAGTCCTGCTCGTCTATGACGCGCTTAAAGCCTGACACTTTGACCGGCGTTTCCGTGTAAATATCTGCACGACCGGTAGCCAGGATGATGGAGAACTCCGCAACGCCCCGTTGCAGTTTATCCCACTTCGCCTGAGCGGCGCGCATGGCCTGCGCTTTTGTGGCATATACCGTAGTCAGGGCAAAAACGTTGTCAGCTTCACCGGCCATGTATTCACCTTCGCGCGCTTCCGGTACTTTTGGCGCTTTCTTCTGCGTGACCGGTTTCGCTTTGGGGTGCTCCAGTGCGCGCAGGTGTTTCTCTTTCTTTTTGCGTTTCAGTTTTACCTTCTGCTTTTGTGGCTTCGGGTCTTTGGTGTGTAACCACTTTGCCGTTACGCCGGTATAGGCTCCACGGTCAGCAATCGCAAAATGATGGCGGTCGCCGTCGCTGCGGGTTATGGTGACCTGCGGGATTTTTTTACCACTGGCCGTCACCCCCTGCCCCGCTTTGAGAAACAACAGTTTTCCCATTTTTACCGAGACCTCACCGCCGTTGCGTTCTGCAAGACGGGCCAGGAATTTCGCATCAGACTCCTGCGACTGGTCGATGTGCGGGATTTTAATTCCGGCCAGTGACGGAGCGACACTGGCTTCCAGCCTGTTACGGGAGGCTATCGCCTCAACAATCGCGCCGAGCGTGGTGTCATGCCAGGAGCCTTCCCGGCGGGAATTAAGCGTCCCGCGGAAATCTGCACTCCGGGCGCGGATGGTAACCACATCCGGCGCGCCCCGGTGTTCAACCTCATCAACGGTAAATTTCCCTTTGCATACCAGGGCAAAACCTTTCCAGCCGATATACACCGTCAGGACAGCGCCACGAATCGGTAGCCCGACCTGCCCGTCGGCGTCGTTCAGTTCAATATCAAGCTGGTCAGCCTCAAAGCCCCGGTTATCCGTCAGGGTCATGCTCATCAGACGGTCGCTGATATTGCCGGTAATATCCCTGCTGTCGAGCATCAGCATGTAATCCGGCGTCAGCGTACTGCCTGCATCAAATGTCAGCGCATCCAGCATTATCCCGCCTCCGTCATACCCGTGAATTTAGTCGCTATACTGCCAGCCTTACCGATGAGCGATTCCGCCTGTTTACCGATATCGCCATAAAGCGCGGCCAGTGATTCATCAACGCGGGTGAGCGACAGCGTAAAATCAATTTTTCGGGGTGTGCCGTCTGCAAAGAAAATACTCCCTGTTTCACTCACCTTACTGATGACATACATGCCGTAAATCATGCCGGTGCCATCCAGCAACGGCCACGCCCGACCTTCCTCTGCCATCAGCCTGAGCGTGGTCATCGTCAGCTTGCCGCCGGTCAGTTCGGGATAAAGCACACCGGCCAGCGTGATGTTTTCCTCACCCACACCGAGAAATTGAAAGGCATCCCGTTTGCCGATACGGGAATTTGACGGCCAGCGATAATCTGATTCACGCTGCATGGTCTGGTGTGGCAGCGTCTGGCGCATAAAAACAAACATACCTAACGCGAGCATCATTTTTCGTCACCTCCTTAACCGTCATGCATCATGCTGGCACGGGCGCGCGCACGTTTATCCCGCTCGTATTTTTCGAGCGCATCCTGTAACTGGCGGTCAAGCTGTGTCCCCGGCGCAGTACCACCCGTCAGGCTGATGTGATATTCGTTTTTACTCTGGTCTACATAAGAGCGGCCAGCCGGTGCCGTGACCGGCTGATAAGCCTGATAGCCTGCATAAGAGCTGGTCGCCGGAATATAACCACCGCTGCCATACGTGGCGGCTTGAGTTCTGGCGGCGGTCTGGTCAAGTGTGTCTGACTCTTTGTTGATAACACCGAGTTTTTCCAGTACCCAGTCAATACCGCTGCGCAGTTTGTTGAACACATTAAGCGGCAGCATCAGCGCGTCAGCCAGTGCCTGCCCGAACATGACCCCCGTGTCACGGCAACGGTTCAGGGTGTCCTGAGTGGCTTTGACCGGGGCAATCAGGTTTTTAAACCACTGCCACGCGGCCTGTAACTTTTCACCCAGCCAGTCAAACACCGGCTTAAGTGGCGTGAACAGTTCCCCCACCGGCGCAAATGCCGCTTTCAGCCCTTCAACCACACCGCCAAAGAATGCGCTGACAGGCTCCCAGTATTTACGGATAAGCAACGCCCCGGCGACAATAGCGGCCACCACGGCCACAACCGGCCAGCTAATAGCCCCGATGGCGGTCATAACAGCACTGCCAACCGTCGTGAAGACTGCCCCCATTGCGCCTGCTGCCGCGATGATGGCATTGATGCCGGTGATAACCGGCCAGGCTACGAGGCCAATGGCACCGATGACACCAATCAGCGCCAGTGCACCACCGACAATGATGCCGATGGTTGACGCCAGTGATTTGTTTTTCTGTATCCAGCCGTCGAGTTTTAACACATACTTTGTGGCCGTCTGCGTGAGCTTACGCAGTGCGCCTTCCTGCTGGTCAAACAGGTCAGTCCCCACCGCCTCATAAGCGGACTGAAACTCCTTAAAGTCACCGCCGAGGTTGTCCTGCATGATATTTACCAGCTCAGCGGTCTTCCCGTCTGAGGCTTTAAACGCAGCGGTCAGTTTGTCCAGCTTTCCAGTTGAGGCGGCAGTCATCAGCACGGCGGCGGCTGAGCTGGCCTCCTCCCCGAAAATAGTTTTCATGTATTCAGCCTGCTGGGCAGTACCGAGCCGGTTTTTCTCAAAACTGGCCTGCATTTCTTTCAGAATGGTAAATACTGGTCGGGTGTTTCCCTTGCTGTCTGAGGTTTTCACACCAAGCTCTTTGAGTGCATCCCATGCTTTTCCCGTCGGTGCCTGCAGGCGGCTTAACACGGCACGGCTTCCCGTCCCCGCCATTGAACCAGTAATTTTTGCGTCATGCAGCGCCCCGACCATTGCGGCGGTTTCTTCAATGCTGACACCGGCATTTTTTGCCACTGGTGCGGCATAGGTCAGCGCATCGCTCATACCGTCAAAATCGGCGGCGGTTTTGTTCATCGTCATGGAGAGAACATCCCCGATATGAGCGACCTTATCGTTTGAAAGCTGAAAGGCGGATTTCATCCCCATCAGCAGGGCGGCGTTTTCTTCCATCGTGCGACGGTTCGCCAGCGCCATATTCAGCGTGACCGGCGTTGCCGCCTGAATGGCATCAACATCCCCACCGGCTTTCGCAATAATAATCTGCGCACCGGCTGCATCATCTGCCGAGGCTGCGGTATTGTCGCCGAGCTGGCGCGCCTGCTTGCGTAGTGCAGCCATTTCGGCGGAGTCTTTTGCCACACCGAGCACGGCCTGCAATTCTGAGTTTTTCTGCGCAAACTCATAACCGGGCATCAGCAACTTAACTCCGGCCATCGTTCCCGCAGCAGCAATCCCCACACCGGCAGCGCCCACTGAGGCCATATTTCCGGCCAGTTCCTTTCCGGCCTGATAACGCTGTTTTACTGCGTTAAGTTTTGCCTGTTGTGCACTGACACGCGCCAGCGCGTCACGCTGACGGTTAAGCTGTGCGGTGGTTTCACTGATACGGTTTTTCAGTCCCTGCTCATCATGTGCAAGATTGCGGGTATTAATTCCCACAGCGGCCAGTTCCCGCTGCTGGCGTTTAATGGAATCTGTCAGGCGGTTATATTTCGCCTGTAAGTCCTCCGCCGCACGCTTTGCGGATTCCAGCACTTTCGCCTGAGCACGGGTCGGACGTTCAGTGTTTTTAAACTGTGTGGCAAGGGCTTCGGCTTCCTGCCGTGCCTTTTCAAGTGCATGACCAGTCACGGCAAGCTGTGCGCTGGTCTTGCGAAATCCCTCAATACGGGATGCGTGACCGTTCAGCTCGCGCAGTGATTTTTGTGTTTCCCGGATATCCCCCGACAGCGACTTACTCGCTGTGCGGATGGATTTAAACGGGCGGGATGCCTGGTCAACAGCCCTGAGCAATACCTGTAATTTTACATTGTTACTCATTCGTGTTTCCGCTTCGCCGGAGCGCCTTTTCGCGCCATGTGATGAGTTCGGTCAGGCTCATGGGATACAGTTCTGATGGCGGCCAGTGAAATATCACTGCCACATCCGCCATCAGGTCATCGACCGAGAGATTTTTCGGGAACGTTACTGCACCGAGTTCGGCGACAAAAAACCGACCACCTTACCGGCCAGCGCCACAAGGTCAGGCAGTTCCAGCGCGGCGACTTCCTGCTCGGTCAGCATCGGTGCCGTCATGCGCGGCAGCACCTTAATCAGTGCATCGACTTCGGAGTTCGCGACCGCAGCCAGACTGACACCGCGCAGCGTCCCGGCATTAGGTTTCATCAGCGTGACCTGTTCGATAACCTGCTCACCACGCTTGACCGGATTGTCCAGGGTAATCACATTTTCTTTGTTCATGGTTTTCTCACTTCTGAATCGGGGTTAACCGGTCAGCCAGGCTGACCGGATGAAAATCACAGGCCGATATTGCGGCGGTGTTGCTCCAGCCGGTCGACGCCGTTCACCTTCTCAATCATGTTGATGGTGTCGATTTCGACCAGCTCCTTACCGTCCATCGTCAGCCGGAAATAGGTGCAGACCACGGAGATTTTCGACTCGGTGTCTTCTCCCTGTTTGCCCTCGCCGGTGTCGATTTCTTTCTGACGTCCACGCATGACCACCTCGACGGCCACCGTTTCGCCGGTATCGTCGCGCTGGTAAGAGCCTGCAAAACGAATCGGTACGGCATCCACACCGGTTGCGGCGTAAAGCTCCCAGATAACCGAATCCGGGAAGCCCCCGAGCGACCAATCCATTGACAGCGCATCGTCATCAAGGCCGAGGTCTACCGGTGCGCTGCCGTTCATCCCCGCACCGCGATAATTTTCGAGCTTACGGGTCAGTTTTGGCAGCGTGACGGACTTTGCGACGCCCTGATAGCTGTAGCCGTTCAGAAAGACGTTCATTAACTTGAGTTTGCGCGGCATTGCCATCGGTCAGGCTCCTTAATTGCTGTTAACCGAGGTGACCAGATTCGCCAGGTATTTATCGGTAATACGCTGGCGCAGGGTCAGGTTTTCGAGAGGAGGCACCGGTGTATAGTCGTAGTCGATATACAGTTTTCCGGCCTTGAGGGTTTCCGCATCGTTGGATTCTTCGCTAAACCAGCATGTCGCATCCACGATATAGCCGTTTGTTTTCAGCTCACGGAATTTGGCATTAATGCCGTCAACGATGTCGCGAATCAGCGTTGCGGTGATGGGCTTGTCCACCGCCCACATGTGCGCCTCAGCCATCGTGTCGGCCAGCACCTGCGCGGTGCGGGTGTAGTTTTCAAAGAGGAACAGCGGGTCATCAGAGCAGGTACGGTTACCCCAGAAGCGGAAACCGTCGCGGCGAATCAGCGTTGTGACGCCAGACTCGTTAAGCAGGTCAGCATCGGTGCCGGACTCCTGCAAATCCCAGAATACGGACGCGCTGATGCCGGTAACACCGTTTACCCCGACGTTGGACAGCGTTTTATGCCAGCCCTGCTCCTGGTCGATTTTAGCGCGCAGACCCAGCGCACGGGCGGTGGCATACGCGGTGGCGGTGGTACTGGTGACTGTATCCCATGCGAGGAAATCCGGCCAGATGACCATCAGCTCACGCTGGCTGAAATTCTGGCGGTAGGCTTTCACCTCGGAAATGGTCTTACAGCCCCACGCGCTGATATATCCGAAAGCGCGCAGCTTCTGACAGACGGATGCCAGTGCAACAGCCACCTCTTTGGTATCCAGTCCCGGCACACCGAGAATACGCGGTTTAACACCGGTTACCGACTCCGCCGCCAGCAGGGCTTTCAGTCCGGTGTACTGACCGTTTTCGTCAGTGGTGCCGATGATATTGGAAACGGTCTGCTCGAGTTTCGTTTCTTCGTCGTCGCCGGTTCCGTCTTCCACGCGCACGACAACGGTGACCGGTTTTGACTGGTCAGCGATGGCCTGCAACGATGCCGCCAGCGTGCCTTTTTTACCGGCCTTTGCAATCGCGCTCTGCACATTGGTGATCAGCACCGGTTTATTGACGGGGAAGGTTTCCGCATCCGCATCGCTGGCCGTGCAGACCATGCCAACAATGGCGGTGGATACGGTGGAAATGACGCGGGTGCCGTCGTTAATCTCCAGCACCTGCACGCCGTGATGATAGTCACTCATCCGTTTAACTCCGTGGTTAATGGGTGAGTGTTATTTTCAGTTGTGCCGGAGATGTCAGGCTATTTGTCCCGGTTGGCTAAGGGATGACACAATTTATTCTTTGCCGCTGATGAGGGGAATTTTTTATAGAGCGTGGACAGGCCAATATCAAAAATCAGCGCCACGCGTTGACGTGATTCACCCGCAGCCAGCAACCGTCCTGCCTGTTCCCACTCACTCGCGGTGAGCTTCGGACGTCTGCCACCAATACGCCCTTTGGCTCTGGCCGCTTCCAGTCCGGCGCGTGTCCGCTCGACAATGAGTTCTCGCTCCATTTCAGCCAGGGCACCCATCACATGAAAGAAAAAACGTCCCATCGGCGTGCTGGTATCAATGGCATCCGTCAGGCTGCGAAAATTAATGCCGCGTTCGCGCAGCTCCTCAACCAGAATGACCAGATGCCGCATACTACGTCCCAGCCGGTCCAGCTTCCAGACTACCAGTGTATCCCCCTCCAATAATGTCCTGAGCAGTTTTTTCAGTCCCGGCCTGTCGGACTTCGTGCCGCTGATTTTGTCCTCAAAAATCCGCTCACATCCCGCGCACTCCAGCGCGTTACGCTGCAATTCCGTGTTCTGGTCATTTGTTGATACGCGTACATAGCCAATAAGCATGAGCATCCCCCTGAATAAAAACCGGAGATGATGCCACTTGCCCGTTATCTCTGCATTTTCATAAACGTTGGTTTGGGAGAAGCCAGATATGTCATTCAGCGAGGAGCTAATGCCAATGGTGCGTGGATACGCTGGTCAGATGGTGCAATAGAAGTCTTTGGAACGGGGGGTTCTAATGATAATGGACTGGCTAAAGTCGTTTATCCAATTGCGCTACCTAAGCTTTCACGTTTTATCAGCATAGCGGAAAGAATAGGAACGGATTATGGGGGCACATCTAATAATGTTCACGTTTCAATGATCGTGGATGACCAGGTCACTAATACCGGTTTTTATGTCCGCTGCCAGATGTACGACGGAACACCATCAACAAGTGCTTTTTCCTGGAGGGTTTATTGTGCGCCTGTTTAATCCTGTTACTTTGACTGAAGTAATCCCCGGTCTTCATGACGTGACCGGGGCTGTTGAATTACCAGAAGATAACTGGTTTTTTACTGCATCTGAAATCCCTGAAGGAATGGAAATATCTGTTAACGAGAAGGGAGAACCCATTCTGATTGAGATTAAACCGTCTCAGGAGGAACTGGCCAGATGACATCTGGCGCGGTGCTGGTATCTGTTGCCATCACCGCGTCAGTGTAATCCAGCACGGCGTTAAGTCGGGTGTTTTCTGCCTGCGTCAGCTTCCGCCCGGCCTGCAATTTCAGTTGAATCAGACTAATGGAAACCATTGCAGCATCAATCAGCGACTGCCGCTGTGTTTCTGCCATGTCTACTGCTGCTCTATGCTGTGCCTCGGTATCCGTCACCCATTTCTCACCATCCCATTTATCGTATGGCGTTAACGGGGCGATAGTGGTTGTCTTTTCAGGGTAATCACCCGGAGCTGTGATTTCTTTTGATTCTCCTGTTTCGGTGCTATAGACGATTTCACCGCGATGGTCTGGCACATATTCCCATGAGTTAAAATCTGCAGAACGGCAAATTGCATAACCAGCTTTATATGAGCCAGGAGCATCTAAACAGGAACATGCCGGGATACCGACACCCACAGCAAGATATTCGGTTGATGTGGAAATATATTCTCGTGTTTCACCATCATAATTATAAACGGTAATATCTCCCGCCTTTGTGGCGATGAGTTCCTTATTTAATATAGCTTTATCCATCAGGCAGCCCTCACGATATAATTAAAGGCAATGTTACGGGGTCGATTTTCGTTTGCAGTTGGAACAATTCTTGAAGCATCAAGGCCAATCACTTTTGGGTAAACACCGCCCTCGTACCTTTCTGTCACCATACTTCTGACTAAGGAGAAATAACTATTGTTCGTTGAGGGGTTCAAAGGCACCACTGCCCCCTTAAACGAGCCTACTGATTCCCATATTGAATAATTTTCGGTGTTTACAGTCTTGAACTCACCATAGATATTACGTATGGCATCGCCCTGAGCGGATAATATTGTTCTCCCCGCATCCGCACTACGCCCATCATCCCAGCCACGAATAAATTCACCGCGTAAATCAGGCAATTTATTTGTCGGGTAAGCCTTTGCCAGTTCCGGGTATTCTTCAGCAGAAAAAGCCGCACCATTGCATTTCAGCCAGCCTGTCGGCGGAGTGGCGGAAGGCCACGGAACAGGCACACCGACAGGTAATGCAGAGCCTTCTCCCAAACCAAGGTATGCGAGAAGACCGGCAACATCCTTTCCACTCAAATGAGTCAGCGTCTCATCCAGTGGCTGCTTACCTGACAGCGCATTGTTAATGGTGGTGCTGAATTTCGGGTCATTGTTAATGGCCGCGGCAATTTCTTTCAGTGTGTCCAGCGTGGCTGGCGCACCGTTAATCAGAGCGGTAATAGCGGCCTGAACAAACGCAGTAGTCGCAATCCGCGTGGTGTTATTTCCTGCGGCAGGCGTCGGCGCTTTTGGTTCTCCGGTAAATGTCGGATTATGTTTCTGCGCATACTGGGTATGAGGATCCTGTGCGGCAATGTGGTTCCTCATCTGGTCATCCACATACAGCTTTAATTCCAGGACTTCATCATCCACGTATTTACGGGTCGCCAGTACCACCGACGGGTCGATTTTCAGCGTGATGGCTTCGGTATTCGTGACAACCAGAATCATGCGGATAGTCTGGGTACGACCACTGCCTTCCTGCAACTGCGGTTTGTACGTTTCCGGGCAGTTCGCCACCGCAATGAGTACGCCTTCATCATCATAAAGCCCAATCTCACGGATCCAGAATCCGCCCTCGTTCTCAGGGATGATTTGCTCCGCAATAATCTGGCTCTGGTTGTTCGGGTCAACACTCAGAAGATTCAGCGGCGCGATGCGTTTCTGGTTAATCAGTTTTGTCTGTGCCGGGTCTGGGGTCGGCAAGACACCATTCGCATCACCAACGGCCATTTGCGTCAGATTCAGCTTACTGCCGAGCATCGTCGCGTTAGCCAGCCGTGCTGCGCCCTGATTAGTCAGAATGGCGTAGTATTTCACTGTCATGCGTTTACTCTCAGGTTATCAATTAAATGAATGGCCGAGGCCGGGAAATAATCCCCTCCGACAATAATGGCCTCCGGGGTGTAGGGATAAACCGTCATGGCGTCGCCGTGATAGCATCCCGCACCGGCAAAAATGTTGCCGGTTGTACTTAAGCTGATAGCCAGTCCCGTCAGATGGCGGCTTGCCGGTTTTGCATCAGCAACGAGGCGCTCCAGCTCCTGATACATTTCCTCGGTAATACCCTGCTCAAGCACGCCAACAACGATGCGGAACGTCCCCGGCTCCTCGTTGAGCTGCCACCACTCCCTCACCTCAATCAGATAGCCGAGCGGCTCCACCACACGCCGGATTGCGCCTATAGTGCCCTTATGGCAGTGAATGAAATACGCATCGCGGATAACAGCGCGTTTTGTCGCTTCCGGCCACTTATCATCCCAGCGGTCAACCGAAAATGACCACGCCAGCCACGGCAGCAGATTTGCCGGGCAGGTGTCCGGGTTCCACAGCTCACGAATACTGACCGGCGTTTTTTCAATTTCCGCACAGGCTTTTGCGGCAGCGACTTCAAGCGGTGATGAGCCGGTCGGCAGCAGTCGCGAATCACTCATCCGAGCCTCCGGTCACGACGCTGTATTCGGTACAGAAAGACGCCTGCGTATTGTTGAGCACGATGTCGGCCAGCGGTGCAGCCAGTTCGACACGCTGCACGCCTTCCACATGCAAAGCGGCATAAATGGCAGACAGTCGGATGTCGCGCCCCAGCCGGTGCTGTGCCGTGATATACGCTTCCAGTTTTTTCACGGCGGCAGCGCGAATGGGTTCGCTTTCGGGGCCAGGATAAAGGTAAAGCGTGGCATTTATCTGGTATTCAACGATGACGGCAGACTGCACGGTCACACGGTCGGCCACCGGTCTGACGTCCTCACCATTAAGGGCGTTGCGCACCACCGCCAGCAGGTCTTCGGATGCCACACCGTTATTTTCACGTGACAGCACAGAGATGGTGACGCAGGCCGGAGACGGACTGGTGACAGAAATATCCGCGACACGCCCGTCGGCACTGCGACCATGATACTGATAGGCTCCCACCGACCCGGCGACGCTTAAGCCCTCAAACGCCTGCTGAATACGCAGACGATAATCGGTGTCAGACTCCATCACTGCCGGTGTCGGCGGGATGGTCGAATCATCTGCCGGGGTGATAATCAGGCGCGTGGTGTTGTAATTGGCACCAATCACATCAAGGTCATTACCGGCGGCACAGGCCAGCATTACCGCCCGTGCGGCCTCATTCACACGCTGACGCCAGATAAGCTCACGATAAGCATTTTCCTCCAGCAGTTTGACGAGAGGCTCGGATTCCAGCGTCAGGGTACGGGCAACCGCCTCCTGCTGGTCTTCCGGGTAAAGGGAAATCAGTGTCGCCTTGCGTTCGGCAAGAATGGTTTCAAAGTCCAGCTCCTCGACCACATCCGGTGCGGGTAGCTGGTTCAGGTCGATAATCGGCATGGTTTCAACTCACAGGGATGGTTAACGAAAGTGGCTGGCCGGTGTCGTTGTGCTGGCCGGTTAACGTGACCGTCATTCGCCCGTCAAAACTGCGCTCAGTGGTGACGGATGACAGGGTGACGCGGGGTTCCCATTTCAGCACCGCCATGTAACAGGCGACCTTAATCTGCAACTCAAGCGCCGGGGTCTGCGGCTGGTCAATCATTGACGCCAGCAATGAGCCGTAATCACGACGCATCACCCGTGAGCCGACCGGCGTGCGCAGGATATCGCCGATACTCTGGCTGATATGCTCAAGGTCAGTGACAGTCAGGCCATCACTGCGATTCATTCCAAGATAACGCGCTGTCATAGAGGACTCCCGGTTGTGCCGCCGCTGTCGCCGGGGTGTTTATGGGTATGCAGTACCTTACCGTTTGATGAGAGTTCACCGCCGGTATGTTTAATGTTGCCGCGCATCGTCCCGCCCTTCTGCACTTCCAGCGTGCCGGTAATCAGTCTGTTGGTGCAGACCACCTCCGGGGTGTCCAGGGTGATGCGGGTTGACGCTTTCACCATGACCACCGGCACCGTGGCAGTAACAGAATCAGAAGCCGTCACGCTGGCCGTTTTAATTCCGCTTACCGTGAGTGCACTGGTTTCGGGTTCATACTCAATCACCGCCCCGTCAGGGAAACGGATATGCAGGGCATCCGCCGACGTAGACGGCGCGGGGTTATCGCCGGAATAAATCCCCGGCAGAACGAACGCCGTGTCGAGTTCACCGCCCACGGCCAGAATCAGCACCTGTTCCCCCACGGAAGGTGCCCACCATGTGCGCGAACGTCCGGCGCGATGGGTCAGCCACTGAAGCCAGTCGGTGCACATGCCGCCGGTCTGCACACGGCAGCGACCGGCGTTAAGGTCGGTTTCGACGACAAGGCCGGTACGAATCATGTTGCGCAGTGCGCGCGCGAGTTCCTGAATATTTGCGAGAGTGTTCATAACGGGAAGGATGCCGCCGGGTCATACCGGCGGCAATGTGACGATGAGGTGTCGGGAATGGCACAACTAACGGTCGAGGTGCGCCAGAATAATCTCTTCAATCATCTGCACATCCTCACCGGTAAAGCCGAGCAGGGGACGCGCCGGATAATCAATTTTCTTACCGTCTTTCCGGTTTTCTTCCGACAGACCGAACTGATGCACACTGGCGATTTTCGGTGACTTCCCGCCGTAAAACTCCATTGATGCCTGTTCCGGGCTGGCGCGGATATGCAAAAAACGACTGGTGATAAGTTTCGCAAACATTTTTCGCTTAACGCGACCGGTCTTTTTTCTGGCGCTCTGCTGCTGGCGTGGTGCGTAGGGTGTGCCGTCCGGGGCTTTCTGTGCCATCACCCGACGCTGCTGACTCTGACGCAGACGTTTCGCCAGTTCGGCACTCAGTCGCCGACGCCCTGACGGTGACAGCGATTCAATAAGTCCGATCAGCCGGTCTTCAAAACGCTTAAACTCATTCATCCCACTTGCTCACCAGTTCGCCATTGATATACAGCTCCACCGGGCGGGTGACCGGCTCCGGCGGCGGAGGTTCCGGGATATTCTTCACATGCAGTGCGCCGTCCACCTCACTGACCAGCGTGCGCTCGGTCAGCATCAGGCTGATGCTGATATCAAAGCTGCTGTCATTGTTGATGTCTGCATAAAACGTGAAGCCCTTTTTCTGGCCTTCGTCGGTGGTCATGATGTCGGGCTGATTTTCCCGCAGCCACGCCAGCACCGGCACGATGAGCAGGTCAAAATCACCGGTAAAGTCGGTCACAATGACATTGAGCGTGTAACGCTTTTCAAATGACAACGACGCCGCCAGTGTGGAGGCAATACTCCCGTTATCCACGAATATCCGCAGCATCTCGGGACTGGTTTTCAGCACCGTGACGGCATCAGTCAGCGCCCTGCGCAGGCTGTCGGGTTTGAGCATCGTTTTCGTCCTGACAGTGTTTAATCATTTTTACCTGGCTGGCACAGCGTGCCAGCGCGTTTTCAAGCTGCCGGATATCGGCACTTAAATCGCCGTTCGTCTGCGGGTCACTGCCCGGCATCGGGCAAAGGCTCACTTTCGGGCAGGCGTTGTGGACAATCACTGGCGTCGGTGCAGGCGGGGCGCTGGTGCAACCGGCGCACAGCATCAGGCAGGTCAGCGCCGTACCAGCGGCGAAAATCTTCGTTTTCATTGAGTAACCTCGTGATGGTTTTCTCGCGCTGTGCTTCACGCTTCGCGGCGTTCTCCAGCTCCTGACGCAGTGCCACCTGCGCCAGCTCGTTTTTGTCTGCCCTGGTAAGGGCAACATGAAGCTGGTTTTTCAGCATGGTGATGGTCGTCTGCTGCCCGCTGGCGACATTGTTTGCCCTGTCCAGTGAGGCGCGCAGTCTGGCGTTTTCATGCTTCGCCAGAAACAGCCCCGCCACCGCCAGCGATAACAACACGACCAGTGCAATCATCAGCTTTGACATAGTTCCCGCCCCTCAAGACGCTGACGGCAGGCCGTGCGTATCAGCCGGAAAAACAGCGACGCCACGAGATAAATCAGCGCGGTAAAAATCCACCCGGCAGCGACCAGCGCGATAAACGTCGCCACCATCACCACCAGAGCCGCCGCCCGTCTACGCCACGGCACCGGCTGCAAAAACAGCGCCGTGACAATCTTCACGGCCAGCGATTCCGGCGGCAGCTCCCGCCCGTAGCGTTCCAGCACATACTCAGTGGCATACACGCCGACACCACCGGCAACCACACAGATAACCGTCGCCAGAATCGCCCAGGCGGCGACAAAATTGACGGCCACGCTCTGCGGGTAAATCAGGGACAGTGCCAGCATCAGCGCCAGCGACACGTTCAGCATCAGTGAAAGGGATGATTTCTTCATGGTGTTTACTCCGTTTAAGCCGGTACGCCGCCAGCGGTACGCCAGACGGTGACCAGTTTTTCCAGTGAATGCTCACGCTGACCGTAACCGGCACCCGGCATGGACGCCCAGATATTGCGACAGCGTGAAATGGCGCGCTCAATGCGCCCTGCCCGGATGTCATCCAGCGCACCGCGTTCGCGGATCAACTGAATGGCGAGCCTGTCCTGTGACAACGGACTGAAATCCGGCAGGGCAAGCTGTTTGCGGTAATGCGGCCAGAACAGGTAAAGCTGCTGATAGCGACCGGAGGCCGTGGATTTTTCACCGCGACGGTTAAACACCTTCGCCGGTCGGCCATGCGCGAACGGGTGGTCACTGTAGTCGGTGAAAATTTCCGGCTTCCCGTCCAGTCCGGTGACTATCACGTCATAGCCCCGGTTTTTCGTCAGCGGATGATTCGCCGTCCCTTCTGACACGGCCAGCATGTCGAGAAAGGCGGCGATATTCTGATGTGTGTTAATTACCGGCATTACGGTTTCCCCCTGCCCTTAAAGCGGCGCTGAATGGCAATCTCAATCACCTGATAACCGGCGATACCCAGCATGGAGCCGATGCCGCACACCGCAGGCAGTGACAGGTCAGGAAACTGCACCAGAACAACACCGGCAACCATCGAGACAAAACCACCGAGCAACATGCGACCGATAAACAGACGCGGGGTGATGGGTTCACCACCGGCAAGCACCTTGCCGACAACAATCAGCACCCCAATCATGAAAAGCGACAGGACGCTTTTTTCTTCTGCTGTCATGCGTTACTCCCACAGATTGACAGTTTCAGCCACGGGCGCGGTCTGAACGTCGGGCAGTTCGACGGCGGTGCCGTGTGGCAGCACCGCACCCAGTTCAGCCAGTCCCGGATTTGCGGCGAGCACGGCTTCGACCACGCCCTCAGTGCGCCCGTAATACCGGACACAAATGGCGTCGAGCGTGTCGCCCTGTAGCGCAAAGGTCTTCATCAGATTTGACTCACGATGCAGCGCGGCTTGTCCTGGATTCGCGCCACTGCCCAGCGCATATCCCGCCACAGCTCATCAATGGTGCTGTCAATGCTGTCGGCCTTCTTGTCGCCTTTCGCACTGGCATCCACGCCGCGATAACGCTCATAAAGCGACGCGGTCGCCATCGCACACACGGCGCGCTCGTAGTAAAAAACCCTGATGCTTTCACCGTCGATGTCGTCCGCCGGGACGTCCGCCAGACGCGTAAAACCGGCGGCAATTTTCTGTTCGCGGTACTCGTACAGCTCCGCATTCGTCTCCGCCATGCCTGACTTGATAGCCTCACGCAGACGGGCGGGGGCGACGGTCTGCTCAAGGCGCATACGTTCCCGGACGCGCTTCGGGTCGATATCGGGAAAAAAGAACGTGTTTTTAATCACCGGCTCGTCGCCTGCCGGTTGCGGGATGACCACCGTACCCTCACCGGATACAGGAGCCTCCTTTCGCGGAATAATCAGCGTCATCATGACTACCTCTGAAAAGTCGGGCGGTGGACGCCGGTACAGCGTCAGGTGATTCACCCTCACTGACCGGCGTGCCGCCCTGGCGCGGGGCGCATTCGGTTGTTAACTGGCTTTCTTTTTCGGGCGTCCACGTTTTGCCGGTGTCACGCTCCGGGTCTTACGCGGGGTACGGGTGGCCGCTTTGGGCTGCGGCTCCGGCTTCGGTTTCAGCTCCCGCTCCAGTCGTTCAATCTCTTTTTTGACACCTGCCTGACAGTCGAGCTGTGTCGCACGTTGCAGGTGAGCCAGCGCACCGGCGGCATCACCAGCGTCACGCAGAAACAGACCGGTGATTTTGTGCAGCTTTGCGCGCACTTCATCAGGCATGTCAGCCGTGGCGGTCAGTTCAAGGGTGTCCGTCAGCAGTCGGGTATCCACAGACTCACCGGCAGCGTGGGCACGCATGGCCGCGAGTGCCACCTCCTCGGTGAACATGTACGGCGGGGTGCGGCGGTGTTTACCCGGCATGGTCAGACCGTACTTCAGGGCATAACGGGCAATCTCCAGCGCACCGGCAATATCGCCGGTATCCAGACGCCACAGCATGACCGTCATCAGAATGTCATCCTGTGCACCTTTGCCCTGCTCCAGCACGCCGTTCACCCACGGCAACCAGAACGGCAGCAGTTCGCGCTTTTTCGCGGCCTTAAGCTCTTTTGAATAAATCGCTTTCAGTGTGCGCTGGTCTGCGGCCAGCTTGACCAGCATCTGCTCATAGACAGTTGCATGTCGCAGCGGGGCGGCTTCCCGCTGCGCGGTCATCGCTGCCGAGACCCGCATCATGTGGCGCTGTGCGGGACTCGTCATCGGTTACGCTCCCGGCTCTGCGGTCGCCTTAGCCGGTGTGGAGAAATCACCGACCTTAATTTTTTCCACCAGACAACCGGCGGCGTAGTCTTCCACCACGTAATCAATGTTCATTGACTCGTAGTTCTCCACGCGGTCGAGTTTCGGGTTTTCCTCAATCACGCGGCGATGGCTGTCATCCATGTAGTAGATGGACAGGTTTTCCAGCTTCGTGATGAGCATCGCATCTGCCGGGAAGTACGGGACGCGCACTGCCGGCAGGTTACCGATGCGTTTCTGGCTGATGATGACGTCAGCGGCCAGCATTTCGCTGTTGTCCTGCTCCCTGTTGACGATGGGGAAATACTTGTCCGCCAGTAGCTGACGCCCCACAATCACCACAAGGTCAGGGTCTTCCTGATACCACGGCTCAATCAGGTTGTTGGTCGCATCCATCACCAGTGCATCGAGGCTGGCATAATCACCGCCCTTACCCACGCGGATGACCTCAGAGGTCGTGTGACCTTCCTCGTCAGTAACCTTGCTCATCACGCGCGCCGGGGCTTCATTGCGGTATTTCTGCAGCCAGCCGACCGCCACATCCTGCAGCATCGGGTTACTGCTGCGGTCAGAGGTTTCGGCACGCCTCACGCCGTTAAAACCGGCCATGATGAAATCAAGGGACTGGCGTTTGATAATGGCGTTACGGACACGGAGCTGGAAATCCTGATAACGCGCCCACAGGTCCAGCGTTTTGTAGCGGATATAAAAATCGAAGTTAATCTGGTCGCATTCGTACTTGTTTGACGCCAGCTTCGAGAAGTCCTTCGGCTGACGCTCGGTGCCACCGGCGGTGTCGGTGGTGCTGGCGATGGAGCCGGTGACACCGATGCCAATTTTTTCCCCTTTCATTTCGCTGACCGGCACAATGTTGATGCGGGTCAGAAAGTCAGAGGACTCCTGCATGGTGTTCATCAGGGTCTGGGTGACCGACGGTTCAACGGTGAATTTTTTCGACACATCACCGGCGTCGATGCCGTTCAGTTCGGCAACACGGGACAGGTAGGCATTAAATTTAAAGCGGGTTTCCTGGCGCATAGTTTTTCCTGAAATTAAGGGTTAATCGTGAAGGTTTTCCCGGACTGACTGACGCCGGTTAGCAGTTCGTCATCAGGGCGTCACCGCCACCGCCGGTGGCTTTACTGCGGCGCTGCTGGGTCAGACTTTCGGTGTGGTCGAGACTGTTTTTCAGGCGGGTGAATGCCTGACTGGTTTCATCCGCCCTGTCAGTCACATCCTGCTTAAGTGCGGAAAAGGCGGTTTCCATCTCAGCAAGGCGCTGCTCAGTGGCGCTCAGTTTTTCCTGCACATGCTCAGCGACAGCGGTCACCGCTTCATGCACGTCATTCAGACGGGCGTCATCGCTGGCCTGTTTGCGGCCAAAAATGGATTTCACCTTTTCGGTCAGGGCGGTGAACACGGTTTCAGGCAGGTCTTCAAATTCCAGCTCAACAGGCGTTGCCACTGAAATCAGGTTTTCAGGGCTTAATTTGAAGCGGTTCAGAGGGTTGTGTTTTGCCGTGCGGCAGAATTCCAGGTATTCCGTGCCGAGGCTTGCCGGGTCATCGGTGACGGCCAGACCCACCAGATAACATTTGCCGGTATTGGCAAAGTTCGGCTGAATTTCCATTGAGGTATAGACCTTCTGCGCGGCCTTGTTCATCGCGATAAGGTCATCGGTCGGGGTGATTTTCGCAAACAGCGCCCATTTGCCTTTCAGCGCCGAATCATCGTCAATCTTTTCGGCCTTCAGTTCGGCCACATCGCCATAACGCTTAAAAATACCGTCAGGCAGGATGCCGCGCAGATGTTCCAGGTTAATGCGGCAACCATAGACTCGCGGGTCAAAGGTTTCGGCCATTTCCTGAATATCCTGCGCACTGATGACACGCCCGTCACAGGTGTCACCCTCAACGCCGATACGAAAGAATTTTGAGACTTTTTTTGCCATTGTCAGGAGTCCTGAATAGTGATTAGAGGAGTCACATGTCGGCATCAGTTTCCCGACGATGCGCATCCTCCGCCATCAGTCCCGGATGGCTTATCACTGACACAACAGCACCTTAGCGAATCGCGGGGCGCGACTCAGTAGCCTTGCCGTGTATTCATCACGGCGAGGTATTCATGACCATCACCACAGACACCACTCTTTTACACGACCCGCGTCGTCAGGCGGCGCTGCTGTACTGGCAGGGGTTTTCCGTGCCGCAGATTGCCGCCATGTTGCAGATGAAACGCCCGACGGTGCAGAGCTGGAAACAGCGCGACGGCTGGGACAGCGTTGCCCCCATCAGCCGTGTCGAAATGAGTCTGGAAGCGCGGCTGACCCAGCTCATCATCAAACCGCAGAAAACCGGCGGTGACTTCAAGGAAATTGACCTGCTCGGACGCCAGATTGAACGACTGGCACGGGTCAACCGTTACAGTCAGACCGGCAACGAGGCAGACCTTAATCCGAACGTCGCTAACCGCAACAAAGGCGGGCGTCGCAAACCGAAAAAGAATTTTTTCAGTGACGAGGCCATCGAAAAGCTGGAGCAGATTTTCTTTGAGCAGTCTTTCGAATATCAGTTGCACTGGTATCGCGCCGGGCTTGAGCACCGCATCCGCGATATCCTGAAATCCCGCCAGATTGGCGCGACGTTTTATTTTTCCCGCGAGGCGCTGCTGCGCGCCCTGAAAACAGGTCATAACCAGATTTTTCTGTCGGCCAGTAAAACGCAGGCGTATGTGTTCCGTGAATACATCATCGCCTTTGCCCGGCTGGTTGACGTTGACTTGACCGGTGACCCGATTGTCCTGGGCAATAACGGCGCAAAACTGATTTTTCTCGGCACCAACTCCAACACCGCGCAGAGCCATAACGGCGACCTGTACGTCGATGAGATTTTCTGGATCCCGAATTTTCAGGTACTGCGTAAGGTGGCATCAGGTATGGCCTCACAGAGTCACCTGCGCTCGACCTATTTCTCCACCCCGTCCACGCTGGCGCACGACGCCTACCCGTTCTGGTCAGGTGAACTGTTCAACCGGGGACGCGCCAGCGCCGCCGAACGCGTGGAAATCGACGTCAGTCATAACGCCCTTGCCGGTGGGCTTCTCTGTGCGGACGGCCAGTGGCGGCAGATTGTCACCATTGAGGACGCCCTGAAAGGCGGCTGCACACTGTTCGACATTGAGCAGCTCAAACGCGAAAACAGCGCCGACGATTTTAAAAACCTGTTCATGTGTGAATTTGTTGACGACAAGGCGTCGGTATTCCCGTTCGAGGAGCTGCAACGCTGCATGGTCGACACGCTGGAAGAATGGGAAGACTATGCGCCGTTTGCCGCCAATCCGTTCGGCTCCCGCCCGGTATGGATTGGTTACGACCCGTCACACCGTGGCGACAGCGCCGGATGCGTGGTGCTGGCACCGCCGGTGGTGGCCGGTGGCAAATTCAGAATACTTGAGCGTCACCAGTGGAAAGGCATGGACTTTGCCACCCAGGCTGAATCCATCCGCAAACTCACTGAAAAATACAACGTCGAATACATCGGTATTGATGCCACCGGCCTCGGTGTCGGCGTGTTCCAGCTCGTGCGCTCGTTCTATCCCGCCGCGCGTGATATCCGCTACACGCCGGAAATGAAAACCGCAATGGTGCTCAAGGCAAAAGACGTTATCCGCCGTGGCTGTCTGGAATATGACGTCAGCGCCACCGACATCACCAGCTCGTTTATGGCTATCCGCAAGACCATGACCAGCAGCGGACGCAGCGCCACCTATGAGGCCAGCCGCAGCGAGGAAGCCAGCCACGCCGACCTCGCCTGGGCGACCATGCATGCCCTGTTAAATGAGCCACTCACCGCCGGTATCAGCACCCCGCTGACATCCACCATTCTGGAGTTTTACTGATGAGCAAGAAAAAAGGGAAAACACCGCAACCTGCGGCAAAAAAAATGACCGCCAGCGCCCCGAAAATGGAGGCATTCACCTTTGGTGAGCCGGTGCCGGTACTCGACCGCCGTGACATTCTGGATTACGTCGAGTGCATCAGTAACGGCAGATGGTATGAGCCGCCGGTCAGCTTTACCGGTCTGGCGAAAAGCCTGCGTGCTGCCGTGCATCACAGCTCACCGATTTACGTTAAACGCAATATTCTGGCCTCGACATTTATCCCGCATCCGTGGCTTTCGCAACAGGATTTCAGCCGCTTTGTGCTGGATTTTCTGGTGTTCGGTAATGCGTTTCTGGAAAAGCGTTACAGCACTACCGGTAAAGTCATCAGACTGGAAACCTCACCGGCAAAATATACCCGCCGTGGGGTGGAGGAGGATGTTTACTGGTGGGTGCCGTCCTTCAACGAGCCGACACCTTTCACGCCCGGCTCCGTGTTTCACCTGCTGGAGCCGGATATTAATCAGGAGCTGTACGGCCTGCCGGAATATCTCAGCGCCCTTAACTCTGCCTGGCTGAATGAGTCGGCCACGCTGTTCCGCCGCAAGTATTACGAAAACGGCGCACATGCCGGATACATCATGTACGTCACTGATGCCGTGCAGGATCGCAACGATATCGAAATGCTTCGCGAAAACATGGTTAAGTCGAAAGGCCGCAATAACTTTAAAAATCTGTTTCTCTATGCCCCACAGGGGAAAGCCGACGGCATTAAAATTATCCCGCTCAGTGAAGTGGCAACGAAGGACGATTTTTTTAATATCAAAAAAGCCAGCGCCGCTGACCTGCTGGACGCGCACCGCATCCCCTTTCAGTTGATGGGGGGCAAGCCGGAGAACGTCGGGTCGCTGGGTGATATTGAGAAAGTGGCAAAGGTCTTTGTCCGCAATGAGCTTATCCCGTTACAGGACAGGATCCGCGAGATAAACGGCTGGCTCGGTCAGGAGGTCATCCGCTTTAAAAACTACTCACTGGACACTGACAACGGCTGAACATCGCCGCCTGCGGGCGGCTTTTTTACAACCCGCCATCACGCCCTCACACGCTCACCACCGCACAAAACAGCCCGCAGACACACCAACGCCCCGGCTAACAATCTAAACGCCATCACGACGCGCTCAGACGCTGAAAAAATAAAATCAGCACCACCGCCAGCGCGCAGTGCTTTCCCCGCCTCGCCCGCCCGCTTCGTGGGGCGGTTTTAATGCAGATGCATGTGAACACTCGAGATTGACTGGATAAGACCTAAGGTGCATTAATTTTTTGTTTTTTTACATGCAGTTTGATGCAAGAACATGCCCTCTAAAGTCTTGGTTTAATGTGCTACACTTTTATACAAACCTATGATAAAAGCGATAAAAAATCTTCCATTTTGGCGAACATTATGACGGATATTGAAACAGCTCGATGGAACACAGAAAGTGCCGCTTTGTTGGCACTATCAGAAATACATGGCGTTAGTTATTGGACTCTATATAAAGTTGCTCAAAAGGGAATCAGATTTAGAGACATTGTTACCAGCCAAACATTAGCCAACTTTGAGTATCTACTTGGAGTAAAACTTCATCGCCAACCTTATTATTTGAATGAAGGCAATTGGTCTGTTTTTCGGGACAGCATGATTTCTACGGCTAAAATATTACTCACACATTATCATAATAGTGGTTACAAAATCATCCACCATGGTTCTCCGAGCTATCCAGACAAGTTGAATGACCTGTCTGAGCCGCCTTTCTGGTTGTTTGCTCAAGGCAATGTATCCTTGCTAGATAAAAAGTGTGTTGGAGTTGTCGGCACCAGAAACCCAACCGCACTTGGAATTTATTTAACTCAAGCAGTAATCTCGCAATTTATAGATTCGGATTATTCAACTGTAAGCGGTTTAGCATATGGTATAGATCAATCTGCACATGAAGCATCCCTGTTATTTAAAATACCGACAATTGCTGTGTTAGGTACTGGCGTAAACTCAAATTATCCCAAAAATAGTGGCGAGATGAGAGGCCATATTGTAAATAATGGCGGACTGATTCTTACTGAGTATTTACCAAACCAAAAACCATCACAGGAAAACTTTGTTCGTAGAAATAGAATTCAAGCAGCTTTAAGTGATGTATTGATCCCAGTTGAATGGGGCCTAAAAAGTGGGACATCTCATACTGTGAGATATGCTGCTCAATTAAAAAGAGCGATACTTTGTCCTTTACTTAGGGGAACTACACCTCAAGAAGAGATTAAACATGCCTTGTCAGAGTACTCAGCTACGATAATGAATATTCCACTATCCGATTTTAAAGACGTGCAAAGCTTAATTAAATCAGCATCCGGTGTAAAAACACAGCAACTTTCTCTTCTGGGAGATGAATAATATGTATTTAAAGGCAGTTATATTTTCAATCGCAGATGTTGTATTACCATTAACATCTAACACTCAACCTCAGGAACTAAAATCTAGAATCGACTCTGAATTACGTAAGTTGTTTGCGTTTTTGTCATCAAAAGGGATTAAAGTTATCTTCTTGACAAATAAAAATAGAAACGTGAGAACACATGACGGGATCGTAACACTAGACGAATACCTAAAAAGGAAATTCCCAGAATCAATTCACTTTTGCCGTGAACTCGACAACAACATACCAGCAAAACAAACAGGGAAGGCCATAGATTTCATCATGGCTGCGTTAGAATTAAAACGAAACGAAATGATCTATGTAGGGCGTTCTCAGGAAGACTTACAAGCAGCTACCAACGGGAATACCCTATTTATTAATGCGACCTGGTATGAACCGGTTACTGAGTACGGTTTTCAATTTTCAGAACCCAAAGAAATCGCTAGATTTATTGATGTCTTTTGCTTAAGAGAGCAGTTGTGGGGATGGCAAGGGCATTTTAATGAAGATGTTCACTACTACGCCTTAGCACCATTTAGCACATATGTCCCTGAATTTACAATGTATTCAGCCAATGCAAGAGACCTCGCAAAGCTATCGGTTGGAAGCCCCGATTTTTGGATAAGATATCTTGGTGCTAGCATTTATTTCTCTGGCTTAAGTGAAGGAGCAAGTTTTATAACCACCTACGTTGGACATAACGCTGAAGATCCTTATAAACTAGCAAACATTATGGAGCATGACCTAAAAGGTTTAGCAGTCTCATTCAAAGGAAAGTATCTAAAAGATCTATTCTTACGACATACAACAGCTATTAAATCACAGCAAGCTCGGATAGCTAAGCAAGAAGTAAACATCACATCTCAAATAAACACCGTTAATTTAAATCCTGCCCCTATTAAAAACCTCATCACCGGCGAAAGATATACCAACCCTCCTAAATTGAAAGGTAAGAAAATATTAGTTATTGATGATTTTTGCACTGAAGGAAATGCTCATGAAACAGCCAGAATGTATCTAAAAGCTGCAGGCGCAAATGTAATAAATATATCGTGGTTAAAAACCATCAATCGTGACGTTTCTATCTGTGAACCAACTCGCAAGATACGGCCATGGGAGGCCAATACACTTGATGTTGATGACATTAACTATGTCGGTACGATTGGTTATGCTGAAAATGTAACTCACGGTAGTGCACCTCAAGTGTTATCAGAAAAAATTCAACAATATGATAACTGGGACTGGCCACAATAAATTAATCCCATAATTTAAAGTGCCCCCTAATAATGGGCGGCACTTTAAATATTAAGAAGACAATGTCATTAAGCGAAATTTAACTATAATTTAAAACATTACAATTATTATTTTTTAAAGTTTACTATTTCCCAATCCATCAATAAGACCTGTATTTATTCGTAATTTAATAGCCTTACCACTCATCAATCACTGGATATTTGAATTTTTTATTATCATAAATCACCATCGCTCCACGCGCGAGCGCCTCAAGCTCCCATCGCTGAGGCCTGATACCGTTCTGAGCAAGGTCAACGCGGATACGGGTAATTTGCAATCGTTCCGGCCGGGTCAGCCTGGCCGATGGTGCAATTTCATGTGGTTTTAACGGGCTTCCGTTTCTTTGCTGACGATTTGGTGTTCTCAGGCCGTGTTTTAATGCGCCCCTGAGCACCCTCACGACCTCCGGGTCATTCCATTCGATAACACCGTCATCAACCAGATTAAGCACTGCTGCGGCGTGTTCAGAAGGTGTGGGAGCCGGTAACGAAGTATCACCACCGGTGAGCTTTCCACAGTTATTGACAGGACTCCGAGGCGCGGCGATGCCGCTTTTTAAAGTCAAAGGCTCAACGACCGGCACTTTCGGCACAATGCGCCAGTCCGTCGTTCTGGTGATATGAATATGACGCGCGCCGAGATGCGGCGCGTAAATGCCGACCACTCTCTCGACTTCTTCCTCGTACTCGTTAACGTCATCCGACGGGCTACGGGCGACTCTGACAGTCTGGCAATCACGCGGAACATTTGCCCCACCCTGCGCGCTGATATACAACGCAAAATCACCACTGTCTGCGGCGGCACGTGCAGCCTCAACGCGTTCGTCAAACTCATCAGCAATGCTGACGCCGCGAGGCAATTTGCGTAGTTCACGGTAAGCCCCCATTGTCGGCAGGCCAACCGTTTTAAATTGCGGGATGCGCCACGTTGACGCCCATGCGGTAACAGCCGCAGCAGTATCTTTCAGCGGCCTGCCGGTGTCGTTATCGAGCTGACCATCCAGTGCATAGCCGTCGATGTTTTTTGAAATGTATTTCGCGATATATCCCGCAGCACCGCCCCGGTTAAGGTGTTTTGCCTGAAAACGGTTTCGCGCGGCTCCTCTTTCGTCGCCATCCTCTTTGAGCGCATAGCGACGCATGATTTCGATAATCTGGTTACGCTGGCGTGAATTACAAAAAAGCATCATATGCCAGTGCGGCGTTCCGTCGTGGTGTGGCTCGACGACACGCAAACCGTAGACCTGTAAATCATTATCCTTGAATGCCGTGCGCATCAGGCTCCAGATACGGCAGAGATAACGCTGCGCATCCTTTGGATTAAATGCCTCATCGTTCCAGCCGTGATTAAGCTGCACGGTTTTACTTTCGCCTTTTCCTACCTGACGTGTCGGGTGATACTTTGACGGCGCGGTCAGCGTGATAAACATCCCCACATCACCCTCTGCTGCGGCGTAACGCTCAATACCGGCAATGGTGTTCATCAGCTCCATCCGGCGAATTTCTGGATTAGAAATACTGCCCATCACCTTACTGATAAGGTCGATGCGCTCGCCGGTTTCCCTGTTTTCAAGGTCACACGATTTAAGAAATTCCAGATTTGCCTGGCGGCGCGCACACACATCACGAATGGCATGTTTACTGGCATAAGGAGAACGGTCTTTATTCACCTCCCCGACAGCAATCAGTAACGCCTCATGCCAGCGCATACGCTGGCCTTTAAGCTGACTAATCCACCACTCATCGTTAAACAGACGGGCAATGGCAGAATATGCCTGCCTCGTGGTCATCTGTCCTTTACGGTATTTTTTCCAGTAGAGAGGGGAAATATTGAAAGCACGTGCAGCGCCAGCAACATGACCATACAGGTGAGCCTGAGCCTCATCCGTAAACAGTGATTCTTTTTCGCCATGCGCATCCACCCAGGCATCGCTGAGTTCCTCATACATCATGAAAAGCTGCGATGAGATACGGGCGGCAAACTTTTTCAGCTCCTTGTCATTCATTCCCGGCAGGCGCGCATAGTGGTCACGCTCTGCCAGAAACAGCAACGACGCGTCGGTGTTCATTTCATGGCGCTGATTCACACGCTCAATGCGCGGCCATAAACGACGCTGAAAAGTGGATGTGAGGAAATAAAACCCGTGCACCGGGCTTTTATTGCGCCGGATGTAGTCATAGCGTGAAGTAAACAGCGAACGCAAAAAGTAAGGCAGGCGGTTAATCGTGGATAAAACACCTTGCACCTGACGCATCTCGTCACGTGTAAGGGGTCTTTCGCGCCCGACGGCCTCGCGTGGCGCGTTCCATGCATAAGCACCGGTAAACGTCTTACCGGTGCCTGCGGCAAATGCTGACGGAGGGACAAAACGCCCGGAGGCTTTAACGGCCATATGAGCCAAAAGCCTCTGAACAACGCTTGCTGAGTTGCTCAACCTGCGCGTTTAAATTAGCAAAAGATTTTGCGCTTCCGGTCAGAATATCGTGATGCATCAGGCCGGAAACGAGCTGGCTTAATTTCGGGTAATAACCAACCACCGCCAGCCATTCATGACCGGCGTTTTTACCGCTTTCCGCTCTCTTTTTCTCGTGGAGAATAAACTGAAAGCTGTCACTGGTAACGACATAACGTTCGCCAATTTCGATACGAATACTCATGCCATTCTCCGGTAATGCTTGTTTTTTGCTTCAAAGACTGACTGGCAGGAAACACAACGCGTGGCTGACGGATAAGCTGCACGACGGGCAGCAGGTATTGGCGCGTCACACTCTTCGCAAACCAGCGCAGAAGCACCGCAATGTTTTACCCTTGCCGCGTTAATCTGGCGCTCCAGTAATTCAGCCTGTTGTTCCTGAATAAAATCTACGTTGTCCGGCATTACCAGTTCCTTTTGTCGTTAAGGTTTTTAAATTCATCAGCGCAATAGCTGGCGATTTCTGTCGTTAATTTCGTCAGTTCATCCACGGAGGAGATTTGCTTGTGAAACACAGCGCGTTTAACAAGTAAATTGACCACATCAGACAGGAGGTTTAATTCATTCTGATAAATCGCGATAACAGATTCAGTTATGTCGCGTTTTTCTTTATCAAGACAAAGTTGAATAAGAGACAAATCGCCATTTTTCATAACGGCGATTTTTAAGGCGTTATTCAGTAATACAACTGAACGAGAACAGGACATCAAAGCACCTCCCCGCGAGACAATCCGATATTGTGAAATTTTTCCGACTCCTGACTGAGCAGCTCGACTATCTCCACGCGGGATAACTCCGCCTTTGTGATGTGGCGAATCATGGCGTCAAGATGAGAAGAAAAGCGCGTCGCCGCGTCGGCCTGTGCTTCGGTTCTGGCCTGTTGCAGCAGTAATGCGTATTTACCGCACTGATTTTCAGAAACTGTATGCATGACTTTCTCCAGGCAAAAAAAAGCCCCGCACAATTAAGTGCGTTAAAAACTCTGGTTAATTACTTAATGCAGATATTGCTCTGGTTTTACCGACGTCAGAATTGTCGGTGCATACTCAAACAGGCTGAATAATTCACGTAATGCACGGAATAAAGCATCACGCCAGTAACATGACTCTTCATTAATTCGCCAGTATGGCTGGTTAAATTCTTTTTCTGTCAGTCGTGCGTGCATAAATAAAGTGCGACGCTGACTGACTGTTAAAAAACTAATATATGCATACTCACTTGCGCCAACCTGACGGCGTTTTGAGAATGCCCCGCGCAATTCATCAATTGCACATACCAGTCGTTCACGTTCGACGTCGTTCATTTCTTCAAAACGCATCGTTGCGTGACGCTGTTTTAACTGCGCATGAAAGCAAACCGTTAGCCGTTCGCGTTCCATCATCTGATTATAATAATCGCATGTCTCCTGCCAGCGAGGGACAGCCAGATGCTTACCAATTATCCGGCGCATAGTTGCTGGCTGTTTTTCAACGAGATTGAGCGTCATCACTGTCATTTCCATACCCTCCGGCTTTTCAGAAAGGTCAGAGCCTTCTTTAACGGACTCTGTTTTTTGGTGCGGATAATGATTCCCTTACGCCCCTTACCGTGGGTGATGGTGAAGTCAATCGCCCTGGGGCTTTCGTTACGCAGTAACTGAGCAATACAACGAGGCTCATTCATACGGTTCTCCTTAACGTGGTTCACCGAGACCTAACCACATCAACCAGCCGTCACGAATCTCTTTAGGGCGGCTTTCATAAGCCAGTTTTAGTCCGTTATTCCATGCCGGAAGGTATACCCAATATTCACCTGCACGACCTGAAGCTGATTGTGGATCGGTCATATCAATTACAGGCAGCTTTCCTTTATCGATCATCCGACGAACCGCTCCTGTCGATTTTCCTATTAGTTTTGCGAACTCCTGATAAGGAATCGCATCAGTCATGAGTGTTACTTGCTTGCTCATGTCGTCCTCCAGCCCTCATGAATTGCGTTTAATGCCTTATAATGCCTTTTAGTGCCCACATCCAAGCACTAAACAATCTACATCTAAACTAAATACTATTGAGATCTAAACACCATGTCAAACACGATAAGCGAGAAGATAGTCTTAATGCGAAAATCAGAGTATTTGAGCAGACAACAACTTGCTGATTTAACAGGGGTTCCGTATGGCACGCTGAGTTACTATGAAAGTGGTCGTTCAACACCTCCAACAGATGTCATGATGAACATCCTGCAGACCCCACAATTCACCAAATACACTTTATGGTTCATGACCAATCAGATCGCTCCTGAGTCCGGGCAAATTGCGCCCGCTCTCGCACACTTTGGGCAAAACGAAACAACGTCGCCCCACTCCGGTCAAAAGACTGGTTAACAATTCATCGTGAATATATTCATCACAAGTGCCTACTATTGGTGGCTAAATTTCAGCCACCACGAAAAAAGCGATTAGTAGTCGCCAAAAAACACACCACTCGGAGGGTTTTCTGATGGCAATCAAAAAACTCGATGATGGTCGATATGAAGTGGACATCCGCCCTACTGGACGTAATGGAAAACGCATCCGTAGGAAGTTTGATAAGAAAAGCGAAGCTGTCGCTTTCGAGAAATACACGTTGTACAACCACCACAATAAAGAATGGCTATCAAAACCAACAGACAAGCGACGTCTGTCGGAGCTGACACAGATCTGGTGGGATTTAAAGGGTAAACACGAAGAGCATGGGAAATCTAATCTTGGAAAAATTGAAATCTTCACAAAAATAACGAATGACCCATGCGCATTTCAAATTACGAAATCGCTTATCAGCCAGTACTGCGCCACCCGAAGAAGTCAGGGTATTAAACCTTCGAGTATCAATCGTGATTTAACATGTATTAGCGGCATGTTTACAGCCCTGATTGAAGCGGAGTTATTCTTTGGTGAGCACCCTATCAGAGGGACAAAAAGGCTTAAGGAGGAAAAACCAGACACAGGCTATCTCACGCAGGAAGAAATTGCCTTACTGCTTGCTGCTCTTGACGGCGACAATAAAAAGATTGCGATTCTTTGCCTGAGTACTGGAGCACGTTGGGGAGAAGCAGCTCGTTTGAAAGCAGAAAATATCATCCATAACCGCGTCACGTTTGTTAAAACGAAAACAAACAAACCACGCACCGTCCCGATCTCAGAGGCTGTTGCCAAAATGATCGCGGATAACAAACGAGGTTTTTTATTCCCTGATGCTGATTACCCTCGCTTCAGACGAACAATGAAAGCAATAAAACCGGACTTGCCAATGGGGCAAGCCACACATGCACTAAGGCACAGCTTTGCCACTCATTTCATGATTAATGGAGGAAGTATTATCACGCTACAACGGATACTAGGTCACACGCGGATTGAGCAAACTATGGTTTACGCTCATTTTGCGCCAGAGTACCTTCAGGACGCCATTTCTCTTAATCCGCTAAGAGGTGGCACTGAGGCCGAGAGTGTCCACACAGTGTCCACAGTAGAGTAACGTTTAAGGGCTTTCAGTGGTAATTTATGCCGCTCAAACCCGCATTGTACCGTTGAAAGCCCCTACTGGTGACACCCTAAATCTCCCTTACACGGGCTTATTTTTTACGCGTAATTCAATGAAATAAAAGGATTTATTTCTGGTTACGTCCACACATTGACCACATCGACAAAAAAGCCCCTCGACTGAGGGGCTTTCTGTTTGTAATTACATCCACATAATTTGCTGCCCTGACGGCAACGGGTGCGGCCTCACGGCGTGGACTTCTCCCGGCTTCACGATGTATCTCTGTACCGACTCATAAGTGATGAACGTGGCGCTGCAATTCACGTTCTGGCACTGGTGATAACGCTCTTTTGTCGTGTCAGTGATATAGCGGCTTGTACGCGCATGTGCGGCATGCTGGCATAAAGGACAATGAAACATCGCGAGCACCTCTTCCGGTTTTGTTGATGGTGCCATTTTAGTTAATTTATCCTTATAAAACAAACAGATAAAATAAAAACATCACTCATCATCTTCTGTTTCGTACTCCACATCAGAAAGCCTGACCTCAAGCTCCAAGGACGTCGTGAAGCCACTATTATTCAGAAAATGTGTCACCTTAGTGATTGTCCAGTCCTGCTCGTCTATGACGCGCTTAAAGCCTGACACTTTGACCGGCGTTTCCGTGTAAATATCTGCACGACCGGTAGCCAGGATGATGGAGAACTCCGCAACGCCCCGTTGCAGTTTATCCCACTTCGCCTGAGCGGCGCGCATGGCCTGCGCTTTTGTGGCATATACCGTAGTCAGGGCAAAAACGTTGTCAGCTTCACCGGCCATGTATTCACCTTCGCGCGCTTCCGGTACTTTTGGCGCTTTCTTCTGCGTGACCGGTTTCGCTTTGGGGTGCTCCAGTGCGCGCAGGTGTTTCTCTTTCTTTTTGCGTTTCAGTTTTACCTTCTGCTTTTGTGGCTTCGGGTCTTTGGTGTGTAACCACTTTGCCGTTACGCCGGTATAGGCTCCACGGTCAGCAATCGCAAAATGATGGCGGTCGCCGTCGCTGCGGGTTATGGTGACCTGCGGGATTTTTTTACCACTGGCCGTCACCCCCTGCCCCGCTTTGAGAAACAACAGTTTTCCCATTTTTACCGAGACCTCACCGCCGTTGCGTTCTGCAAGACGGGCCAGGAATTTCGCATCAGACTCCTGCGACTGGTCGATGTGCGGGATTTTAATTCCGGCCAGTGACGGAGCGACACTGGCTTCCAGCCTGTTACGGGAGGCTATCGCCTCAACAATCGCGCCGAGCGTGGTGTCATGCCAGGAGCCTTCCCGGCGGGAATTAAGCGTCCCGCGGAAATCTGCACTCCGGGCGCGGATGGTAACCACATCCGGCGCGCCCCGGTGTTCAACCTCATCAACGGTAAATTTCCCTTTGCATACCAGGGCAAAACCTTTCCAGCCGATATACACCGTCAGGACAGCGCCACGAATCGGTAGCCCGACCTGCCCGTCGGCGTCGTTCAGTTCAATATCAAGCTGGTCAGCCTCAAAGCCCCGGTTATCCGTCAGGGTCATGCTCATCAGACGGTCGCTGATATTGCCGGTAATATCCCTGCTGTCGAGCATCAGCATGTAATCCGGCGTCAGCGTACTGCCTGCATCAAATGTCAGCGCATCCAGCATTATCCCGCCTCCGTCATACCCGTGAATTTAGTCGCTATACTGCCAGCCTTACCGATGAGCGATTCCGCCTGTTTACCGATATCGCCATAAAGCGCGGCCAGTGATTCATCAACGCGGGTGAGCGACAGCGTAAAATCAATTTTTCGGGGTGTGCCGTCTGCAAAGAAAATACTCCCTGTTTCACTCACCTTACTGATGACATACATGCCGTAAATCATGCCGGTGCCATCCAGCAACGGCCACGCCCGACCTTCCTCTGCCATCAGCCTGAGCGTGGTCATCGTCAGCTTGCCGCCGGTCAGTTCGGGATAAAGCACACCGGCCAGCGTGATGTTTTCCTCACCCACACCGAGAAATTGAAAGGCATCCCGTTTGCCGATACGGGAATTTGACGGCCAGCGATAATCTGATTCACGCTGCATGGTCTGGTGTGGCAGCGTCTGGCGCATAAAAACAAACATACCTAACGCGAGCATCATTTTTCGTCACCTCCTTAACCGTCATGCATCATGCTGGCACGGGCGCGCGCACGTTTATCCCGCTCGTATTTTTCGAGCGCATCCTGTAACTGGCGGTCAAGCTGTGTCCCCGGCGCAGTACCACCCGTCAGGCTGATGTGATATTCGTTTTTACTCTGGTCTACATAAGAGCGGCCAGCCGGTGCCGTGACCGGCTGATAAGCCTGATAGCCTGCATAAGAGCTGGTCGCCGGAATATAACCACCGCTGCCATACGTGGCGGCTTGAGTTCTGGCGGCGGTCTGGTCAAGTGTGTCTGACTCTTTGTTGATAACACCGAGTTTTTCCAGTACCCAGTCAATACCGCTGCGCAGTTTGTTGAACACATTAAGCGGCAGCATCAGCGCGTCAGCCAGTGCCTGCCCGAACATGACCCCCGTGTCACGGCAACGGTTCAGGGTGTCCTGAGTGGCTTTGACCGGGGCAATCAGGTTTTTAAACCACTGCCACGCGGCCTGTAACTTTTCACCCAGCCAGTCAAACACCGGCTTAAGTGGCGTGAACAGTTCCCCCACCGGCGCAAATGCCGCTTTCAGCCCTTCAACCACACCGCCAAAGAATGCGCTGACAGGCTCCCAGTATTTACGGATAAGCAACGCCCCGGCGACAATAGCGGCCACCACGGCCACAACCGGCCAGCTAATAGCCCCGATGGCGGTCATAACAGCACTGCCAACCGTCGTGAAGACTGCCCCCATTGCGCCTGCTGCCGCGATGATGGCATTGATGCCGGTGATAACCGGCCAGGCTACGAGGCCAATGGCACCGATGACACCAATCAGCGCCAGTGCACCACCGACAATGATGCCGATGGTTGACGCCAGTGATTTGTTTTTCTGTATCCAGCCGTCGAGTTTTAACACATACTTTGTGGCCGTCTGCGTGAGCTTACGCAGTGCGCCTTCCTGCTGGTCAAACAGGTCAGTCCCCACCGCCTCATAAGCGGACTGAAACTCCTTAAAGTCACCGCCGAGGTTGTCCTGCATGATATTTACCAGCTCAGCGGTCTTCCCGTCTGAGGCTTTAAACGCAGCGGTCAGTTTGTCCAGCTTTCCAGTTGAGGCGGCAGTCATCAGCACGGCGGCGGCTGAGCTGGCCTCCTCCCCGAAAATAGTTTTCATGTATTCAGCCTGCTGGGCAGTACCGAGCCGGTTTTTCTCAAAACTGGCCTGCATTTCTTTCAGAATGGTAAATACTGGTCGGGTGTTTCCCTTGCTGTCTGAGGTTTTCACACCAAGCTCTTTGAGTGCATCCCATGCTTTTCCCGTCGGTGCCTGCAGGCGGCTTAACACGGCACGGCTTCCCGTCCCCGCCATTGAACCAGTAATTTTTGCGTCATGCAGCGCCCCGACCATTGCGGCGGTTTCTTCAATGCTGACACCGGCATTTTTTGCCACTGGTGCGGCATAGGTCAGCGCATCGCTCATACCGTCAAAATCGGCGGCGGTTTTGTTCATCGTCATGGAGAGAACATCCCCGATATGAGCGACCTTATCGTTTGAAAGCTGAAAGGCGGATTTCATCCCCATCAGCAGGGCGGCGTTTTCTTCCATCGTGCGACGGTTCGCCAGCGCCATATTCAGCGTGACCGGCGTTGCCGCCTGAATGGCATCAACATCCCCACCGGCTTTCGCAATAATAATCTGCGCACCGGCTGCATCATCTGCCGAGGCTGCGGTATTGTCGCCGAGCTGGCGCGCCTGCTTGCGTAGTGCAGCCATTTCGGCGGAGTCTTTTGCCACACCGAGCACGGCCTGCAATTCTGAGTTTTTCTGCGCAAACTCATAACCGGGCATCAGCAACTTAACTCCGGCCATCGTTCCCGCAGCAGCAATCCCCACACCGGCAGCGCCCACTGAGGCCATATTTCCGGCCAGTTCCTTTCCGGCCTGATAACGCTGTTTTACTGCGTTAAGTTTTGCCTGTTGTGCACTGACACGCGCCAGCGCGTCACGCTGACGGTTAAGCTGTGCGGTGGTTTCACTGATACGGTTTTTCAGTCCCTGCTCATCATGTGCAAGATTGCGGGTATTAATTCCCACAGCGGCCAGTTCCCGCTGCTGGCGTTTAATGGAATCTGTCAGGCGGTTATATTTCGCCTGTAAGTCCTCCGCCGCACGCTTTGCGGATTCCAGCACTTTCGCCTGAGCACGGGTCGGACGTTCAGTGTTTTTAAACTGTGTGGCAAGGGCTTCGGCTTCCTGCCGTGCCTTTTCAAGTGCATGACCAGTCACGGCAAGCTGTGCGCTGGTCTTGCGAAATCCCTCAATACGGGATGCGTGACCGTTCAGCTCGCGCAGTGATTTTTGTGTTTCCCGGATATCCCCCGACAGCGACTTACTCGCTGTGCGGATGGATTTAAACGGGCGGGATGCCTGGTCAACAGCCCTGAGCAATACCTGTAATTTTACATTGTTACTCATTCGTGTTTCCGCTTCGCCGGAGCGCCTTTTCGCGCCATGTGATGAGTTCGGTCAGGCTCATGGGATACAGTTCTGATGGCGGCCAGTGAAATATCACTGCCACATCCGCCATCAGGTCATCGACCGAGAGATTTTTCGGGAACGTTACTGCACCGAGTTCGGCGACAAAAAACCGACCACCTTACCGGCCAGCGCCACAAGGTCAGGCAGTTCCAGCGCGGCGACTTCCTGCTCGGTCAGCATCGGTGCCGTCATGCGCGGCAGCACCTTAATCAGTGCATCGACTTCGGAGTTCGCGACCGCAGCCAGACTGACACCGCGCAGCGTCCCGGCATTAGGTTTCATCAGCGTGACCTGTTCGATAACCTGCTCACCACGCTTGACCGGATTGTCCAGGGTAATCACATTTTCTTTGTTCATGGTTTTCTCACTTCTGAATCGGGGTTAACCGGTCAGCCAGGCTGACCGGATGAAAATCACAGGCCGATATTGCGGCGGTGTTGCTCCAGCCGGTCGACGCCGTTCACCTTCTCAATCATGTTGATGGTGTCGATTTCGACCAGCTCCTTACCGTCCATCGTCAGCCGGAAATAGGTGCAGACCACGGAGATTTTCGACTCGGTGTCTTCTCCCTGTTTGCCCTCGCCGGTGTCGATTTCTTTCTGACGTCCACGCATGACCACCTCGACGGCCACCGTTTCGCCGGTATCGTCGCGCTGGTAAGAGCCTGCAAAACGAATCGGTACGGCATCCACACCGGTTGCGGCGTAAAGCTCCCAGATAACCGAATCCGGGAAGCCCCCGAGCGACCAATCCATTGACAGCGCATCGTCATCAAGGCCGAGGTCTACCGGTGCGCTGCCGTTCATCCCCGCACCGCGATAATTTTCGAGCTTACGGGTCAGTTTTGGCAGCGTGACGGACTTTGCGACGCCCTGATAGCTGTAGCCGTTCAGAAAGACGTTCATTAACTTGAGTTTGCGCGGCATTGCCATCGGTCAGGCTCCTTAATTGCTGTTAACCGAGGTGACCAGATTCGCCAGGTATTTATCGGTAATACGCTGGCGCAGGGTCAGGTTTTCGAGAGGAGGCACCGGTGTATAGTCGTAGTCGATATACAGTTTTCCGGCCTTGAGGGTTTCCGCATCGTTGGATTCTTCGCTAAACCAGCATGTCGCATCCACGATATAGCCGTTTGTTTTCAGCTCACGGAATTTGGCATTAATGCCGTCAACGATGTCGCGAATCAGCGTTGCGGTGATGGGCTTGTCCACCGCCCACATGTGCGCCTCAGCCATCGTGTCGGCCAGCACCTGCGCGGTGCGGGTGTAGTTTTCAAAGAGGAACAGCGGGTCATCAGAGCAGGTACGGTTACCCCAGAAGCGGAAACCGTCGCGGCGAATCAGCGTTGTGACGCCAGACTCGTTAAGCAGGTCAGCATCGGTGCCGGACTCCTGCAAATCCCAGAATACGGACGCGCTGATGCCGGTAACACCGTTTACCCCGACGTTGGACAGCGTTTTATGCCAGCCCTGCTCCTGGTCGATTTTAGCGCGCAGACCCAGCGCACGGGCGGTGGCATACGCGGTGGCGGTGGTACTGGTGACTGTATCCCATGCGAGGAAATCCGGCCAGATGACCATCAGCTCACGCTGGCTGAAATTCTGGCGGTAGGCTTTCACCTCGGAAATGGTCTTACAGCCCCACGCGCTGATATATCCGAAAGCGCGCAGCTTCTGACAGACGGATGCCAGTGCAACAGCCACCTCTTTGGTATCCAGTCCCGGCACACCGAGAATACGCGGTTTAACACCGGTTACCGACTCCGCCGCCAGCAGGGCTTTCAGTCCGGTGTACTGACCGTTTTCGTCAGTGGTGCCGATGATATTGGAAACGGTCTGCTCGAGTTTCGTTTCTTCGTCGTCGCCGGTTCCGTCTTCCACGCGCACGACAACGGTGACCGGTTTTGACTGGTCAGCGATGGCCTGCAACGATGCCGCCAGCGTGCCTTTTTTACCGGCCTTTGCAATCGCGCTCTGCACATTGGTGATCAGCACCGGTTTATTGACGGGGAAGGTTTCCGCATCCGCATCGCTGGCCGTGCAGACCATGCCAACAATGGCGGTGGATACGGTGGAAATGACGCGGGTGCCGTCGTTAATCTCCAGCACCTGCACGCCGTGATGATAGTCACTCATCCGTTTAACTCCGTGGTTAATGGGTGAGTGTTATTTTCAGTTGTGCCGGAGATGTCAGGCTATTTGTCCCGGTTGGCTAAGGGATGACACAATTTATTCTTTGCCGCTGATGAGGGGAATTTTTTATAGAGCGTGGACAGGCCAATATCAAAAATCAGCGCCACGCGTTGACGTGATTCACCCGCAGCCAGCAACCGTCCTGCCTGTTCCCACTCACTCGCGGTGAGCTTCGGACGTCTGCCACCAATACGCCCTTTGGCTCTGGCCGCTTCCAGTCCGGCGCGTGTCCGCTCGACAATGAGTTCTCGCTCCATTTCAGCCAGGGCACCCATCACATGAAAGAAAAAACGTCCCATCGGCGTGCTGGTATCAATGGCATCCGTCAGGCTGCGAAAATTAATGCCGCGTTCGCGCAGCTCCTCAACCAGAATGACCAGATGCCGCATACTACGTCCCAGCCGGTCCAGCTTCCAGACTACCAGTGTATCCCCCTCCAATAATGTCCTGAGCAGTTTTTTCAGTCCCGGCCTGTCGGACTTCGTGCCGCTGATTTTGTCCTCAAAAATCCGCTCACATCCCGCGCACTCCAGCGCGTTACGCTGCAATTCCGTGTTCTGGTCATTTGTTGATACGCGTACATAGCCAATAAGCATGAGCATCCCCCTGAATAAAAACCGGAGATGATGCCACTTGCCCGTTATCTCTGCATTTTCATAAACGTTGGTTTGGGAGAAGCCAGATATGTCATTCAGCGAGGAGCTAATGCCAATGGTGCGTGGATACGCTGGTCAGATGGTGCAATAGAAGTCTTTGGAACGGGGGGTTCTAATGATAATGGACTGGCTAAAGTCGTTTATCCAATTGCGCTACCTAAGCTTTCACGTTTTATCAGCATAGCGGAAAGAATAGGAACGGATTATGGGGGCACATCTAATAATGTTCACGTTTCAATGATCGTGGATGACCAGGTCACTAATACCGGTTTTTATGTCCGCTGCCAGATGTACGACGGAACACCATCAACAAGTGCTTTTTCCTGGAGGGTTTATTGTGCGCCTGTTTAATCCTGTTACTTTGACTGAAGTAATCCCCGGTCTTCATGACGTGACCGGGGCTGTTGAATTACCAGAAGATAACTGGTTTTTTACTGCATCTGAAATCCCTGAAGGAATGGAAATATCTGTTAACGAGAAGGGAGAACCCATTCTGATTGAGATTAAACCGTCTCAGGAGGAACTGGCCAGATGACATCTGGCGCGGTGCTGGTATCTGTTGCCATCACCGCGTCAGTGTAATCCAGCACGGCGTTAAGTCGGGTGTTTTCTGCCTGCGTCAGCTTCCGCCCGGCCTGCAATTTCAGTTGAATCAGACTAATGGAAACCATTGCAGCATCAATCAGCGACTGCCGCTGTGTTTCTGCCATGTCTACTGCTGCTCTATGCTGTGCCTCGGTATCCGTCACCCATTTCTCACCATCCCATTTATCGTATGGCGTTAACGGGGCGATAGTGGTTGTCTTTTCAGGGTAATCACCCGGAGCTGTGATTTCTTTTGATTCTCCTGTTTCGGTGCTATAGACGATTTCACCGCGATGGTCTGGCACATATTCCCATGAGTTAAAATCTGCAGAACGGCAAATTGCATAACCAGCTTTATATGAGCCAGGAGCATCTAAACAGGAACATGCCGGGATACCGACACCCACAGCAAGATATTCGGTTGATGTGGAAATATATTCTCGTGTTTCACCATCATAATTATAAACGGTAATATCTCCCGCCTTTGTGGCGATGAGTTCCTTATTTAATATAGCTTTATCCATCAGGCAGCCCTCACGATATAATTAAAGGCAATGTTACGGGGTCGATTTTCGTTTGCAGTTGGAACAATTCTTGAAGCATCAAGGCCAATCACTTTTGGGTAAACACCGCCCTCGTACCTTTCTGTCACCATACTTCTGACTAAGGAGAAATAACTATTGTTCGTTGAGGGGTTCAAAGGCACCACTGCCCCCTTAAACGAGCCTACTGATTCCCATATTGAATAATTTTCGGTGTTTACAGTCTTGAACTCACCATAGATATTACGTATGGCATCGCCCTGAGCGGATAATATTGTTCTCCCCGCATCCGCACTACGCCCATCATCCCAGCCACGAATAAATTCACCGCGTAAATCAGGCAATTTATTTGTCGGGTAAGCCTTTGCCAGTTCCGGGTATTCTTCAGCAGAAAAAGCCGCACCATTGCATTTCAGCCAGCCTGTCGGCGGAGTGGCGGAAGGCCACGGAACAGGCACACCGACAGGTAATGCAGAGCCTTCTCCCAAACCAAGGTATGCGAGAAGACCGGCAACATCCTTTCCACTCAAATGAGTCAGCGTCTCATCCAGTGGCTGCTTACCTGACAGCGCATTGTTAATGGTGGTGCTGAATTTCGGGTCATTGTTAATGGCCGCGGCAATTTCTTTCAGTGTGTCCAGCGTGGCTGGCGCACCGTTAATCAGAGCGGTAATAGCGGCCTGAACAAACGCAGTAGTCGCAATCCGCGTGGTGTTATTTCCTGCGGCAGGCGTCGGCGCTTTTGGTTCTCCGGTAAATGTCGGATTATGTTTCTGCGCATACTGGGTATGAGGATCCTGTGCGGCAATGTGGTTCCTCATCTGGTCATCCACATACAGCTTTAATTCCAGGACTTCATCATCCACGTATTTACGGGTCGCCAGTACCACCGACGGGTCGATTTTCAGCGTGATGGCTTCGGTATTCGTGACAACCAGAATCATGCGGATAGTCTGGGTACGACCACTGCCTTCCTGCAACTGCGGTTTGTACGTTTCCGGGCAGTTCGCCACCGCAATGAGTACGCCTTCATCATCATAAAGCCCAATCTCACGGATCCAGAATCCGCCCTCGTTCTCAGGGATGATTTGCTCCGCAATAATCTGGCTCTGGTTGTTCGGGTCAACACTCAGAAGATTCAGCGGCGCGATGCGTTTCTGGTTAATCAGTTTTGTCTGTGCCGGGTCTGGGGTCGGCAAGACACCATTCGCATCACCAACGGCCATTTGCGTCAGATTCAGCTTACTGCCGAGCATCGTCGCGTTAGCCAGCCGTGCTGCGCCCTGATTAGTCAGAATGGCGTAGTATTTCACTGTCATGCGTTTACTCTCAGGTTATCAATTAAATGAATGGCCGAGGCCGGGAAATAATCCCCTCCGACAATAATGGCCTCCGGGGTGTAGGGATAAACCGTCATGGCGTCGCCGTGATAGCATCCCGCACCGGCAAAAATGTTGCCGGTTGTACTTAAGCTGATAGCCAGTCCCGTCAGATGGCGGCTTGCCGGTTTTGCATCAGCAACGAGGCGCTCCAGCTCCTGATACATTTCCTCGGTAATACCCTGCTCAAGCACGCCAACAACGATGCGGAACGTCCCCGGCTCCTCGTTGAGCTGCCACCACTCCCTCACCTCAATCAGATAGCCGAGCGGCTCCACCACACGCCGGATTGCGCCTATAGTGCCCTTATGGCAGTGAATGAAATACGCATCGCGGATAACAGCGCGTTTTGTCGCTTCCGGCCACTTATCATCCCAGCGGTCAACCGAAAATGACCACGCCAGCCACGGCAGCAGATTTGCCGGGCAGGTGTCCGGGTTCCACAGCTCACGAATACTGACCGGCGTTTTTTCAATTTCCGCACAGGCTTTTGCGGCAGCGACTTCAAGCGGTGATGAGCCGGTCGGCAGCAGTCGCGAATCACTCATCCGAGCCTCCGGTCACGACGCTGTATTCGGTACAGAAAGACGCCTGCGTATTGTTGAGCACGATGTCGGCCAGCGGTGCAGCCAGTTCGACACGCTGCACGCCTTCCACATGCAAAGCGGCATAAATGGCAGACAGTCGGATGTCGCGCCCCAGCCGGTGCTGTGCCGTGATATACGCTTCCAGTTTTTTCACGGCGGCAGCGCGAATGGGTTCGCTTTCGGGGCCAGGATAAAGGTAAAGCGTGGCATTTATCTGGTATTCAACGATGACGGCAGACTGCACGGTCACACGGTCGGCCACCGGTCTGACGTCCTCACCATTAAGGGCGTTGCGCACCACCGCCAGCAGGTCTTCGGATGCCACACCGTTATTTTCACGTGACAGCACAGAGATGGTGACGCAGGCCGGAGACGGACTGGTGACAGAAATATCCGCGACACGCCCGTCGGCACTGCGACCATGATACTGATAGGCTCCCACCGACCCGGCGACGCTTAAGCCCTCAAACGCCTGCTGAATACGCAGACGATAATCGGTGTCAGACTCCATCACTGCCGGTGTCGGCGGGATGGTCGAATCATCTGCCGGGGTGATAATCAGGCGCGTGGTGTTGTAATTGGCACCAATCACATCAAGGTCATTACCGGCGGCACAGGCCAGCATTACCGCCCGTGCGGCCTCATTCACACGCTGACGCCAGATAAGCTCACGATAAGCATTTTCCTCCAGCAGTTTGACGAGAGGCTCGGATTCCAGCGTCAGGGTACGGGCAACCGCCTCCTGCTGGTCTTCCGGGTAAAGGGAAATCAGTGTCGCCTTGCGTTCGGCAAGAATGGTTTCAAAGTCCAGCTCCTCGACCACATCCGGTGCGGGTAGCTGGTTCAGGTCGATAATCGGCATGGTTTCAACTCACAGGGATGGTTAACGAAAGTGGCTGGCCGGTGTCGTTGTGCTGGCCGGTTAACGTGACCGTCATTCGCCCGTCAAAACTGCGCTCAGTGGTGACGGATGACAGGGTGACGCGGGGTTCCCATTTCAGCACCGCCATGTAACAGGCGACCTTAATCTGCAACTCAAGCGCCGGGGTCTGCGGCTGGTCAATCATTGACGCCAGCAATGAGCCGTAATCACGACGCATCACCCGTGAGCCGACCGGCGTGCGCAGGATATCGCCGATACTCTGGCTGATATGCTCAAGGTCAGTGACAGTCAGGCCATCACTGCGATTCATTCCAAGATAACGCGCTGTCATAGAGGACTCCCGGTTGTGCCGCCGCTGTCGCCGGGGTGTTTATGGGTATGCAGTACCTTACCGTTTGATGAGAGTTCACCGCCGGTATGTTTAATGTTGCCGCGCATCGTCCCGCCCTTCTGCACTTCCAGCGTGCCGGTAATCAGTCTGTTGGTGCAGACCACCTCCGGGGTGTCCAGGGTGATGCGGGTTGACGCTTTCACCATGACCACCGGCACCGTGGCAGTAACAGAATCAGAAGCCGTCACGCTGGCCGTTTTAATTCCGCTTACCGTGAGTGCACTGGTTTCGGGTTCATACTCAATCACCGCCCCGTCAGGGAAACGGATATGCAGGGCATCCGCCGACGTAGACGGCGCGGGGTTATCGCCGGAATAAATCCCCGGCAGAACGAACGCCGTGTCGAGTTCACCGCCCACGGCCAGAATCAGCACCTGTTCCCCCACGGAAGGTGCCCACCATGTGCGCGAACGTCCGGCGCGATGGGTCAGCCACTGAAGCCAGTCGGTGCACATGCCGCCGGTCTGCACACGGCAGCGACCGGCGTTAAGGTCGGTTTCGACGACAAGGCCGGTACGAATCATGTTGCGCAGTGCGCGCGCGAGTTCCTGAATATTTGCGAGAGTGTTCATAACGGGAAGGATGCCGCCGGGTCATACCGGCGGCAATGTGACGATGAGGTGTCGGGAATGGCACAACTAACGGTCGAGGTGCGCCAGAATAATCTCTTCAATCATCTGCACATCCTCACCGGTAAAGCCGAGCAGGGGACGCGCCGGATAATCAATTTTCTTACCGTCTTTCCGGTTTTCTTCCGACAGACCGAACTGATGCACACTGGCGATTTTCGGTGACTTCCCGCCGTAAAACTCCATTGATGCCTGTTCCGGGCTGGCGCGGATATGCAAAAAACGACTGGTGATAAGTTTCGCAAACATTTTTCGCTTAACGCGACCGGTCTTTTTTCTGGCGCTCTGCTGCTGGCGTGGTGCGTAGGGTGTGCCGTCCGGGGCTTTCTGTGCCATCACCCGACGCTGCTGACTCTGACGCAGACGTTTCGCCAGTTCGGCACTCAGTCGCCGACGCCCTGACGGTGACAGCGATTCAATAAGTCCGATCAGCCGGTCTTCAAAACGCTTAAACTCATTCATCCCACTTGCTCACCAGTTCGCCATTGATATACAGCTCCACCGGGCGGGTGACCGGCTCCGGCGGCGGAGGTTCCGGGATATTCTTCACATGCAGTGCGCCGTCCACCTCACTGACCAGCGTGCGCTCGGTCAGCATCAGGCTGATGCTGATATCAAAGCTGCTGTCATTGTTGATGTCTGCATAAAACGTGAAGCCCTTTTTCTGGCCTTCGTCGGTGGTCATGATGTCGGGCTGATTTTCCCGCAGCCACGCCAGCACCGGCACGATGAGCAGGTCAAAATCACCGGTAAAGTCGGTCACAATGACATTGAGCGTGTAACGCTTTTCAAATGACAACGACGCCGCCAGTGTGGAGGCAATACTCCCGTTATCCACGAATATCCGCAGCATCTCGGGACTGGTTTTCAGCACCGTGACGGCATCAGTCAGCGCCCTGCGCAGGCTGTCGGGTTTGAGCATCGTTTTCGTCCTGACAGTGTTTAATCATTTTTACCTGGCTGGCACAGCGTGCCAGCGCGTTTTCAAGCTGCCGGATATCGGCACTTAAATCGCCGTTCGTCTGCGGGTCACTGCCCGGCATCGGGCAAAGGCTCACTTTCGGGCAGGCGTTGTGGACAATCACTGGCGTCGGTGCAGGCGGGGCGCTGGTGCAACCGGCGCACAGCATCAGGCAGGTCAGCGCCGTACCAGCGGCGAAAATCTTCGTTTTCATTGAGTAACCTCGTGATGGTTTTCTCGCGCTGTGCTTCACGCTTCGCGGCGTTCTCCAGCTCCTGACGCAGTGCCACCTGCGCCAGCTCGTTTTTGTCTGCCCTGGTAAGGGCAACATGAAGCTGGTTTTTCAGCATGGTGATGGTCGTCTGCTGCCCGCTGGCGACATTGTTTGCCCTGTCCAGTGAGGCGCGCAGTCTGGCGTTTTCATGCTTCGCCAGAAACAGCCCCGCCACCGCCAGCGATAACAACACGACCAGTGCAATCATCAGCTTTGACATAGTTCCCGCCCCTCAAGACGCTGACGGCAGGCCGTGCGTATCAGCCGGAAAAACAGCGACGCCACGAGATAAATCAGCGCGGTAAAAATCCACCCGGCAGCGACCAGCGCGATAAACGTCGCCACCATCACCACCAGAGCCGCCGCCCGTCTACGCCACGGCACCGGCTGCAAAAACAGCGCCGTGACAATCTTCACGGCCAGCGATTCCGGCGGCAGCTCCCGCCCGTAGCGTTCCAGCACATACTCAGTGGCATACACGCCGACACCACCGGCAACCACACAGATAACCGTCGCCAGAATCGCCCAGGCGGCGACAAAATTGACGGCCACGCTCTGCGGGTAAATCAGGGACAGTGCCAGCATCAGCGCCAGCGACACGTTCAGCATCAGTGAAAGGGATGATTTCTTCATGGTGTTTACTCCGTTTAAGCCGGTACGCCGCCAGCGGTACGCCAGACGGTGACCAGTTTTTCCAGTGAATGCTCACGCTGACCGTAACCGGCACCCGGCATGGACGCCCAGATATTGCGACAGCGTGAAATGGCGCGCTCAATGCGCCCTGCCCGGATGTCATCCAGCGCACCGCGTTCGCGGATCAACTGAATGGCGAGCCTGTCCTGTGACAACGGACTGAAATCCGGCAGGGCAAGCTGTTTGCGGTAATGCGGCCAGAACAGGTAAAGCTGCTGATAGCGACCGGAGGCCGTGGATTTTTCACCGCGACGGTTAAACACCTTCGCCGGTCGGCCATGCGCGAACGGGTGGTCACTGTAGTCGGTGAAAATTTCCGGCTTCCCGTCCAGTCCGGTGACTATCACGTCATAGCCCCGGTTTTTCGTCAGCGGATGATTCGCCGTCCCTTCTGACACGGCCAGCATGTCGAGAAAGGCGGCGATATTCTGATGTGTGTTAATTACCGGCATTACGGTTTCCCCCTGCCCTTAAAGCGGCGCTGAATGGCAATCTCAATCACCTGATAACCGGCGATACCCAGCATGGAGCCGATGCCGCACACCGCAGGCAGTGACAGGTCAGGAAACTGCACCAGAACAACACCGGCAACCATCGAGACAAAACCACCGAGCAACATGCGACCGATAAACAGACGCGGGGTGATGGGTTCACCACCGGCAAGCACCTTGCCGACAACAATCAGCACCCCAATCATGAAAAGCGACAGGACGCTTTTTTCTTCTGCTGTCATGCGTTACTCCCACAGATTGACAGTTTCAGCCACGGGCGCGGTCTGAACGTCGGGCAGTTCGACGGCGGTGCCGTGTGGCAGCACCGCACCCAGTTCAGCCAGTCCCGGATTTGCGGCGAGCACGGCTTCGACCACGCCCTCAGTGCGCCCGTAATACCGGACACAAATGGCGTCGAGCGTGTCGCCCTGTAGCGCAAAGGTCTTCATCAGATTTGACTCACGATGCAGCGCGGCTTGTCCTGGATTCGCGCCACTGCCCAGCGCATATCCCGCCACAGCTCATCAATGGTGCTGTCAATGCTGTCGGCCTTCTTGTCGCCTTTCGCACTGGCATCCACGCCGCGATAACGCTCATAAAGCGACGCGGTCGCCATCGCACACACGGCGCGCTCGTAGTAAAAAACCCTGATGCTTTCACCGTCGATGTCGTCCGCCGGGACGTCCGCCAGACGCGTAAAACCGGCGGCAATTTTCTGTTCGCGGTACTCGTACAGCTCCGCATTCGTCTCCGCCATGCCTGACTTGATAGCCTCACGCAGACGGGCGGGGGCGACGGTCTGCTCAAGGCGCATACGTTCCCGGACGCGCTTCGGGTCGATATCGGGAAAAAAGAACGTGTTTTTAATCACCGGCTCGTCGCCTGCCGGTTGCGGGATGACCACCGTACCCTCACCGGATACAGGAGCCTCCTTTCGCGGAATAATCAGCGTCATCATGACTACCTCTGAAAAGTCGGGCGGTGGACGCCGGTACAGCGTCAGGTGATTCACCCTCACTGACCGGCGTGCCGCCCTGGCGCGGGGCGCATTCGGTTGTTAACTGGCTTTCTTTTTCGGGCGTCCACGTTTTGCCGGTGTCACGCTCCGGGTCTTACGCGGGGTACGGGTGGCCGCTTTGGGCTGCGGCTCCGGCTTCGGTTTCAGCTCCCGCTCCAGTCGTTCAATCTCTTTTTTGACACCTGCCTGACAGTCGAGCTGTGTCGCACGTTGCAGGTGAGCCAGCGCACCGGCGGCATCACCAGCGTCACGCAGAAACAGACCGGTGATTTTGTGCAGCTTTGCGCGCACTTCATCAGGCATGTCAGCCGTGGCGGTCAGTTCAAGGGTGTCCGTCAGCAGTCGGGTATCCACAGACTCACCGGCAGCGTGGGCACGCATGGCCGCGAGTGCCACCTCCTCGGTGAACATGTACGGCGGGGTGCGGCGGTGTTTACCCGGCATGGTCAGACCGTACTTCAGGGCATAACGGGCAATCTCCAGCGCACCGGCAATATCGCCGGTATCCAGACGCCACAGCATGACCGTCATCAGAATGTCATCCTGTGCACCTTTGCCCTGCTCCAGCACGCCGTTCACCCACGGCAACCAGAACGGCAGCAGTTCGCGCTTTTTCGCGGCCTTAAGCTCTTTTGAATAAATCGCTTTCAGTGTGCGCTGGTCTGCGGCCAGCTTGACCAGCATCTGCTCATAGACAGTTGCATGTCGCAGCGGGGCGGCTTCCCGCTGCGCGGTCATCGCTGCCGAGACCCGCATCATGTGGCGCTGTGCGGGACTCGTCATCGGTTACGCTCCCGGCTCTGCGGTCGCCTTAGCCGGTGTGGAGAAATCACCGACCTTAATTTTTTCCACCAGACAACCGGCGGCGTAGTCTTCCACCACGTAATCAATGTTCATTGACTCGTAGTTCTCCACGCGGTCGAGTTTCGGGTTTTCCTCAATCACGCGGCGATGGCTGTCATCCATGTAGTAGATGGACAGGTTTTCCAGCTTCGTGATGAGCATCGCATCTGCCGGGAAGTACGGGACGCGCACTGCCGGCAGGTTACCGATGCGTTTCTGGCTGATGATGACGTCAGCGGCCAGCATTTCGCTGTTGTCCTGCTCCCTGTTGACGATGGGGAAATACTTGTCCGCCAGTAGCTGACGCCCCACAATCACCACAAGGTCAGGGTCTTCCTGATACCACGGCTCAATCAGGTTGTTGGTCGCATCCATCACCAGTGCATCGAGGCTGGCATAATCACCGCCCTTACCCACGCGGATGACCTCAGAGGTCGTGTGACCTTCCTCGTCAGTAACCTTGCTCATCACGCGCGCCGGGGCTTCATTGCGGTATTTCTGCAGCCAGCCGACCGCCACATCCTGCAGCATCGGGTTACTGCTGCGGTCAGAGGTTTCGGCACGCCTCACGCCGTTAAAACCGGCCATGATGAAATCAAGGGACTGGCGTTTGATAATGGCGTTACGGACACGGAGCTGGAAATCCTGATAACGCGCCCACAGGTCCAGCGTTTTGTAGCGGATATAAAAATCGAAGTTAATCTGGTCGCATTCGTACTTGTTTGACGCCAGCTTCGAGAAGTCCTTCGGCTGACGCTCGGTGCCACCGGCGGTGTCGGTGGTGCTGGCGATGGAGCCGGTGACACCGATGCCAATTTTTTCCCCTTTCATTTCGCTGACCGGCACAATGTTGATGCGGGTCAGAAAGTCAGAGGACTCCTGCATGGTGTTCATCAGGGTCTGGGTGACCGACGGTTCAACGGTGAATTTTTTCGACACATCACCGGCGTCGATGCCGTTCAGTTCGGCAACACGGGACAGGTAGGCATTAAATTTAAAGCGGGTTTCCTGGCGCATAGTTTTTCCTGAAATTAAGGGTTAATCGTGAAGGTTTTCCCGGACTGACTGACGCCGGTTAGCAGTTCGTCATCAGGGCGTCACCGCCACCGCCGGTGGCTTTACTGCGGCGCTGCTGGGTCAGACTTTCGGTGTGGTCGAGACTGTTTTTCAGGCGGGTGAATGCCTGACTGGTTTCATCCGCCCTGTCAGTCACATCCTGCTTAAGTGCGGAAAAGGCGGTTTCCATCTCAGCAAGGCGCTGCTCAGTGGCGCTCAGTTTTTCCTGCACATGCTCAGCGACAGCGGTCACCGCTTCATGCACGTCATTCAGACGGGCGTCATCGCTGGCCTGTTTGCGGCCAAAAATGGATTTCACCTTTTCGGTCAGGGCGGTGAACACGGTTTCAGGCAGGTCTTCAAATTCCAGCTCAACAGGCGTTGCCACTGAAATCAGGTTTTCAGGGCTTAATTTGAAGCGGTTCAGAGGGTTGTGTTTTGCCGTGCGGCAGAATTCCAGGTATTCCGTGCCGAGGCTTGCCGGGTCATCGGTGACGGCCAGACCCACCAGATAACATTTGCCGGTATTGGCAAAGTTCGGCTGAATTTCCATTGAGGTATAGACCTTCTGCGCGGCCTTGTTCATCGCGATAAGGTCATCGGTCGGGGTGATTTTCGCAAACAGCGCCCATTTGCCTTTCAGCGCCGAATCATCGTCAATCTTTTCGGCCTTCAGTTCGGCCACATCGCCATAACGCTTAAAAATACCGTCAGGCAGGATGCCGCGCAGATGTTCCAGGTTAATGCGGCAACCATAGACTCGCGGGTCAAAGGTTTCGGCCATTTCCTGAATATCCTGCGCACTGATGACACGCCCGTCACAGGTGTCACCCTCAACGCCGATACGAAAGAATTTTGAGACTTTTTTTGCCATTGTCAGGAGTCCTGAATAGTGATTAGAGGAGTCACATGTCGGCATCAGTTTCCCGACGATGCGCATCCTCCGCCATCAGTCCCGGATGGCTTATCACTGACACAACAGCACCTTAGCGAATCGCGGGGCGCGACTCAGTAGCCTTGCCGTGTATTCATCACGGCGAGGTATTCATGACCATCACCACAGACACCACTCTTTTACACGACCCGCGTCGTCAGGCGGCGCTGCTGTACTGGCAGGGGTTTTCCGTGCCGCAGATTGCCGCCATGTTGCAGATGAAACGCCCGACGGTGCAGAGCTGGAAACAGCGCGACGGCTGGGACAGCGTTGCCCCCATCAGCCGTGTCGAAATGAGTCTGGAAGCGCGGCTGACCCAGCTCATCATCAAACCGCAGAAAACCGGCGGTGACTTCAAGGAAATTGACCTGCTCGGACGCCAGATTGAACGACTGGCACGGGTCAACCGTTACAGTCAGACCGGCAACGAGGCAGACCTTAATCCGAACGTCGCTAACCGCAACAAAGGCGGGCGTCGCAAACCGAAAAAGAATTTTTTCAGTGACGAGGCCATCGAAAAGCTGGAGCAGATTTTCTTTGAGCAGTCTTTCGAATATCAGTTGCACTGGTATCGCGCCGGGCTTGAGCACCGCATCCGCGATATCCTGAAATCCCGCCAGATTGGCGCGACGTTTTATTTTTCCCGCGAGGCGCTGCTGCGCGCCCTGAAAACAGGTCATAACCAGATTTTTCTGTCGGCCAGTAAAACGCAGGCGTATGTGTTCCGTGAATACATCATCGCCTTTGCCCGGCTGGTTGACGTTGACTTGACCGGTGACCCGATTGTCCTGGGCAATAACGGCGCAAAACTGATTTTTCTCGGCACCAACTCCAACACCGCGCAGAGCCATAACGGCGACCTGTACGTCGATGAGATTTTCTGGATCCCGAATTTTCAGGTACTGCGTAAGGTGGCATCAGGTATGGCCTCACAGAGTCACCTGCGCTCGACCTATTTCTCCACCCCGTCCACGCTGGCGCACGACGCCTACCCGTTCTGGTCAGGTGAACTGTTCAACCGGGGACGCGCCAGCGCCGCCGAACGCGTGGAAATCGACGTCAGTCATAACGCCCTTGCCGGTGGGCTTCTCTGTGCGGACGGCCAGTGGCGGCAGATTGTCACCATTGAGGACGCCCTGAAAGGCGGCTGCACACTGTTCGACATTGAGCAGCTCAAACGCGAAAACAGCGCCGACGATTTTAAAAACCTGTTCATGTGTGAATTTGTTGACGACAAGGCGTCGGTATTCCCGTTCGAGGAGCTGCAACGCTGCATGGTCGACACGCTGGAAGAATGGGAAGACTATGCGCCGTTTGCCGCCAATCCGTTCGGCTCCCGCCCGGTATGGATTGGTTACGACCCGTCACACCGTGGCGACAGCGCCGGATGCGTGGTGCTGGCACCGCCGGTGGTGGCCGGTGGCAAATTCAGAATACTTGAGCGTCACCAGTGGAAAGGCATGGACTTTGCCACCCAGGCTGAATCCATCCGCAAACTCACTGAAAAATACAACGTCGAATACATCGGTATTGATGCCACCGGCCTCGGTGTCGGCGTGTTCCAGCTCGTGCGCTCGTTCTATCCCGCCGCGCGTGATATCCGCTACACGCCGGAAATGAAAACCGCAATGGTGCTCAAGGCAAAAGACGTTATCCGCCGTGGCTGTCTGGAATATGACGTCAGCGCCACCGACATCACCAGCTCGTTTATGGCTATCCGCAAGACCATGACCAGCAGCGGACGCAGCGCCACCTATGAGGCCAGCCGCAGCGAGGAAGCCAGCCACGCCGACCTCGCCTGGGCGACCATGCATGCCCTGTTAAATGAGCCACTCACCGCCGGTATCAGCACCCCGCTGACATCCACCATTCTGGAGTTTTACTGATGAGCAAGAAAAAAGGGAAAACACCGCAACCTGCGGCAAAAAAAATGACCGCCAGCGCCCCGAAAATGGAGGCATTCACCTTTGGTGAGCCGGTGCCGGTACTCGACCGCCGTGACATTCTGGATTACGTCGAGTGCATCAGTAACGGCAGATGGTATGAGCCGCCGGTCAGCTTTACCGGTCTGGCGAAAAGCCTGCGTGCTGCCGTGCATCACAGCTCACCGATTTACGTTAAACGCAATATTCTGGCCTCGACATTTATCCCGCATCCGTGGCTTTCGCAACAGGATTTCAGCCGCTTTGTGCTGGATTTTCTGGTGTTCGGTAATGCGTTTCTGGAAAAGCGTTACAGCACTACCGGTAAAGTCATCAGACTGGAAACCTCACCGGCAAAATATACCCGCCGTGGGGTGGAGGAGGATGTTTACTGGTGGGTGCCGTCCTTCAACGAGCCGACACCTTTCACGCCCGGCTCCGTGTTTCACCTGCTGGAGCCGGATATTAATCAGGAGCTGTACGGCCTGCCGGAATATCTCAGCGCCCTTAACTCTGCCTGGCTGAATGAGTCGGCCACGCTGTTCCGCCGCAAGTATTACGAAAACGGCGCACATGCCGGATACATCATGTACGTCACTGATGCCGTGCAGGATCGCAACGATATCGAAATGCTTCGCGAAAACATGGTTAAGTCGAAAGGCCGCAATAACTTTAAAAATCTGTTTCTCTATGCCCCACAGGGGAAAGCCGACGGCATTAAAATTATCCCGCTCAGTGAAGTGGCAACGAAGGACGATTTTTTTAATATCAAAAAAGCCAGCGCCGCTGACCTGCTGGACGCGCACCGCATCCCCTTTCAGTTGATGGGGGGCAAGCCGGAGAACGTCGGGTCGCTGGGTGATATTGAGAAAGTGGCAAAGGTCTTTGTCCGCAATGAGCTTATCCCGTTACAGGACAGGATCCGCGAGATAAACGGCTGGCTCGGTCAGGAGGTCATCCGCTTTAAAAACTACTCACTGGACACTGACAACGGCTGAACATCGCCGCCTGCGGGCGGCTTTTTTACAACCCGCCATCACGCCCTCACACGCTCACCACCGCACAAAACAGCCCGCAGACACACCAACGCCCCGGCTAACAATCTAAACGCCATCACGACGCGCTCAGACGCTGAAAAAATAAAATCAGCACCACCGCCAGCGCGCAGTGCTTTCCCCGCCTCGCCCGCCCGCTTCGTGGGGCGGTTTTAATGCAGATGCATGTGAACACTCGAGATTGACTGGATAAGACCTAAGGTGCATTAATTTTTTGTTTTTTTACATGCAGTTTGATGCAAGAACATGCCCTCTAAAGTCTTGGTTTAATGTGCTACACTTTTATACAAACCTATGATAAAAGCGATAAAAAATCTTCCATTTTGGCGAACATTATGACGGATATTGAAACAGCTCGATGGAACACAGAAAGTGCCGCTTTGTTGGCACTATCAGAAATACATGGCGTTAGTTATTGGACTCTATATAAAGTTGCTCAAAAGGGAATCAGATTTAGAGACATTGTTACCAGCCAAACATTAGCCAACTTTGAGTATCTACTTGGAGTAAAACTTCATCGCCAACCTTATTATTTGAATGAAGGCAATTGGTCTGTTTTTCGGGACAGCATGATTTCTACGGCTAAAATATTACTCACACATTATCATAATAGTGGTTACAAAATCATCCACCATGGTTCTCCGAGCTATCCAGACAAGTTGAATGACCTGTCTGAGCCGCCTTTCTGGTTGTTTGCTCAAGGCAATGTATCCTTGCTAGATAAAAAGTGTGTTGGAGTTGTCGGCACCAGAAACCCAACCGCACTTGGAATTTATTTAACTCAAGCAGTAATCTCGCAATTTATAGATTCGGATTATTCAACTGTAAGCGGTTTAGCATATGGTATAGATCAATCTGCACATGAAGCATCCCTGTTATTTAAAATACCGACAATTGCTGTGTTAGGTACTGGCGTAAACTCAAATTATCCCAAAAATAGTGGCGAGATGAGAGGCCATATTGTAAATAATGGCGGACTGATTCTTACTGAGTATTTACCAAACCAAAAACCATCACAGGAAAACTTTGTTCGTAGAAATAGAATTCAAGCAGCTTTAAGTGATGTATTGATCCCAGTTGAATGGGGCCTAAAAAGTGGGACATCTCATACTGTGAGATATGCTGCTCAATTAAAAAGAGCGATACTTTGTCCTTTACTTAGGGGAACTACACCTCAAGAAGAGATTAAACATGCCTTGTCAGAGTACTCAGCTACGATAATGAATATTCCACTATCCGATTTTAAAGACGTGCAAAGCTTAATTAAATCAGCATCCGGTGTAAAAACACAGCAACTTTCTCTTCTGGGAGATGAATAATATGTATTTAAAGGCAGTTATATTTTCAATCGCAGATGTTGTATTACCATTAACATCTAACACTCAACCTCAGGAACTAAAATCTAGAATCGACTCTGAATTACGTAAGTTGTTTGCGTTTTTGTCATCAAAAGGGATTAAAGTTATCTTCTTGACAAATAAAAATAGAAACGTGAGAACACATGACGGGATCGTAACACTAGACGAATACCTAAAAAGGAAATTCCCAGAATCAATTCACTTTTGCCGTGAACTCGACAACAACATACCAGCAAAACAAACAGGGAAGGCCATAGATTTCATCATGGCTGCGTTAGAATTAAAACGAAACGAAATGATCTATGTAGGGCGTTCTCAGGAAGACTTACAAGCAGCTACCAACGGGAATACCCTATTTATTAATGCGACCTGGTATGAACCGGTTACTGAGTACGGTTTTCAATTTTCAGAACCCAAAGAAATCGCTAGATTTATTGATGTCTTTTGCTTAAGAGAGCAGTTGTGGGGATGGCAAGGGCATTTTAATGAAGATGTTCACTACTACGCCTTAGCACCATTTAGCACATATGTCCCTGAATTTACAATGTATTCAGCCAATGCAAGAGACCTCGCAAAGCTATCGGTTGGAAGCCCCGATTTTTGGATAAGATATCTTGGTGCTAGCATTTATTTCTCTGGCTTAAGTGAAGGAGCAAGTTTTATAACCACCTACGTTGGACATAACGCTGAAGATCCTTATAAACTAGCAAACATTATGGAGCATGACCTAAAAGGTTTAGCAGTCTCATTCAAAGGAAAGTATCTAAAAGATCTATTCTTACGACATACAACAGCTATTAAATCACAGCAAGCTCGGATAGCTAAGCAAGAAGTAAACATCACATCTCAAATAAACACCGTTAATTTAAATCCTGCCCCTATTAAAAACCTCATCACCGGCGAAAGATATACCAACCCTCCTAAATTGAAAGGTAAGAAAATATTAGTTATTGATGATTTTTGCACTGAAGGAAATGCTCATGAAACAGCCAGAATGTATCTAAAAGCTGCAGGCGCAAATGTAATAAATATATCGTGGTTAAAAACCATCAATCGTGACGTTTCTATCTGTGAACCAACTCGCAAGATACGGCCATGGGAGGCCAATACACTTGATGTTGATGACATTAACTATGTCGGTACGATTGGTTATGCTGAAAATGTAACTCACGGTAGTGCACCTCAAGTGTTATCAGAAAAAATTCAACAATATGATAACTGGGACTGGCCACAATAAATTAATCCCATAATTTAAAGTGCCCCCTAATAATGGGCGGCACTTTAAATATTAAGAAGACAATGTCATTAAGCGAAATTTAACTATAATTTAAAACATTACAATTATTATTTTTTAAAGTTTACTATTTCCCAATCCATCAATAAGACCTGTATTTATTCGTAATTTAATAGCCTTACCACTCATCAATCACTGGATATTTGAATTTTTTATTATCATAAATCACCATCGCTCCACGCGCGAGCGCCTCAAGCTCCCATCGCTGAGGCCTGATACCGTTCTGAGCAAGGTCAACGCGGATACGGGTAATTTGCAATCGTTCCGGCCGGGTCAGCCTGGCCGATGGTGCAATTTCATGTGGTTTTAACGGGCTTCCGTTTCTTTGCTGACGATTTGGTGTTCTCAGGCCGTGTTTTAATGCGCCCCTGAGCACCCTCACGACCTCCGGGTCATTCCATTCGATAACACCGTCATCAACCAGATTAAGCACTGCTGCGGCGTGTTCAGAAGGTGTGGGAGCCGGTAACGAAGTATCACCACCGGTGAGCTTTCCACAGTTATTGACAGGACTCCGAGGCGCGGCGATGCCGCTTTTTAAAGTCAAAGGCTCAACGACCGGCACTTTCGGCACAATGCGCCAGTCCGTCGTTCTGGTGATATGAATATGACGCGCGCCGAGATGCGGCGCGTAAATGCCGACCACTCTCTCGACTTCTTCCTCGTACTCGTTAACGTCATCCGACGGGCTACGGGCGACTCTGACAGTCTGGCAATCACGCGGAACATTTGCCCCACCCTGCGCGCTGATATACAACGCAAAATCACCACTGTCTGCGGCGGCACGTGCAGCCTCAACGCGTTCGTCAAACTCATCAGCAATGCTGACGCCGCGAGGCAATTTGCGTAGTTCACGGTAAGCCCCCATTGTCGGCAGGCCAACCGTTTTAAATTGCGGGATGCGCCACGTTGACGCCCATGCGGTAACAGCCGCAGCAGTATCTTTCAGCGGCCTGCCGGTGTCGTTATCGAGCTGACCATCCAGTGCATAGCCGTCGATGTTTTTTGAAATGTATTTCGCGATATATCCCGCAGCACCGCCCCGGTTAAGGTGTTTTGCCTGAAAACGGTTTCGCGCGGCTCCTCTTTCGTCGCCATCCTCTTTGAGCGCATAGCGACGCATGATTTCGATAATCTGGTTACGCTGGCGTGAATTACAAAAAAGCATCATATGCCAGTGCGGCGTTCCGTCGTGGTGTGGCTCGACGACACGCAAACCGTAGACCTGTAAATCATTATCCTTGAATGCCGTGCGCATCAGGCTCCAGATACGGCAGAGATAACGCTGCGCATCCTTTGGATTAAATGCCTCATCGTTCCAGCCGTGATTAAGCTGCACGGTTTTACTTTCGCCTTTTCCTACCTGACGTGTCGGGTGATACTTTGACGGCGCGGTCAGCGTGATAAACATCCCCACATCACCCTCTGCTGCGGCGTAACGCTCAATACCGGCAATGGTGTTCATCAGCTCCATCCGGCGAATTTCTGGATTAGAAATACTGCCCATCACCTTACTGATAAGGTCGATGCGCTCGCCGGTTTCCCTGTTTTCAAGGTCACACGATTTAAGAAATTCCAGATTTGCCTGGCGGCGCGCACACACATCACGAATGGCATGTTTACTGGCATAAGGAGAACGGTCTTTATTCACCTCCCCGACAGCAATCAGTAACGCCTCATGCCAGCGCATACGCTGGCCTTTAAGCTGACTAATCCACCACTCATCGTTAAACAGACGGGCAATGGCAGAATATGCCTGCCTCGTGGTCATCTGTCCTTTACGGTATTTTTTCCAGTAGAGAGGGGAAATATTGAAAGCACGTGCAGCGCCAGCAACATGACCATACAGGTGAGCCTGAGCCTCATCCGTAAACAGTGATTCTTTTTCGCCATGCGCATCCACCCAGGCATCGCTGAGTTCCTCATACATCATGAAAAGCTGCGATGAGATACGGGCGGCAAACTTTTTCAGCTCCTTGTCATTCATTCCCGGCAGGCGCGCATAGTGGTCACGCTCTGCCAGAAACAGCAACGACGCGTCGGTGTTCATTTCATGGCGCTGATTCACACGCTCAATGCGCGGCCATAAACGACGCTGAAAAGTGGATGTGAGGAAATAAAACCCGTGCACCGGGCTTTTATTGCGCCGGATGTAGTCATAGCGTGAAGTAAACAGCGAACGCAAAAAGTAAGGCAGGCGGTTAATCGTGGATAAAACACCTTGCACCTGACGCATCTCGTCACGTGTAAGGGGTCTTTCGCGCCCGACGGCCTCGCGTGGCGCGTTCCATGCATAAGCACCGGTAAACGTCTTACCGGTGCCTGCGGCAAATGCTGACGGAGGGACAAAACGCCCGGAGGCTTTAACGGCCATATGAGCCAAAAGCCTCTGAACAACGCTTGCTGAGTTGCTCAACCTGCGCGTTTAAATTAGCAAAAGATTTTGCGCTTCCGGTCAGAATATCGTGATGCATCAGGCCGGAAACGAGCTGGCTTAATTTCGGGTAATAACCAACCACCGCCAGCCATTCATGACCGGCGTTTTTACCGCTTTCCGCTCTCTTTTTCTCGTGGAGAATAAACTGAAAGCTGTCACTGGTAACGACATAACGTTCGCCAATTTCGATACGAATACTCATGCCATTCTCCGGTAATGCTTGTTTTTTGCTTCAAAGACTGACTGGCAGGAAACACAACGCGTGGCTGACGGATAAGCTGCACGACGGGCAGCAGGTATTGGCGCGTCACACTCTTCGCAAACCAGCGCAGAAGCACCGCAATGTTTTACCCTTGCCGCGTTAATCTGGCGCTCCAGTAATTCAGCCTGTTGTTCCTGAATAAAATCTACGTTGTCCGGCATTACCAGTTCCTTTTGTCGTTAAGGTTTTTAAATTCATCAGCGCAATAGCTGGCGATTTCTGTCGTTAATTTCGTCAGTTCATCCACGGAGGAGATTTGCTTGTGAAACACAGCGCGTTTAACAAGTAAATTGACCACATCAGACAGGAGGTTTAATTCATTCTGATAAATCGCGATAACAGATTCAGTTATGTCGCGTTTTTCTTTATCAAGACAAAGTTGAATAAGAGACAAATCGCCATTTTTCATAACGGCGATTTTTAAGGCGTTATTCAGTAATACAACTGAACGAGAACAGGACATCAAAGCACCTCCCCGCGAGACAATCCGATATTGTGAAATTTTTCCGACTCCTGACTGAGCAGCTCGACTATCTCCACGCGGGATAACTCCGCCTTTGTGATGTGGCGAATCATGGCGTCAAGATGAGAAGAAAAGCGCGTCGCCGCGTCGGCCTGTGCTTCGGTTCTGGCCTGTTGCAGCAGTAATGCGTATTTACCGCACTGATTTTCAGAAACTGTATGCATGACTTTCTCCAGGCAAAAAAAAGCCCCGCACAATTAAGTGCGTTAAAAACTCTGGTTAATTACTTAATGCAGATATTGCTCTGGTTTTACCGACGTCAGAATTGTCGGTGCATACTCAAACAGGCTGAATAATTCACGTAATGCACGGAATAAAGCATCACGCCAGTAACATGACTCTTCATTAATTCGCCAGTATGGCTGGTTAAATTCTTTTTCTGTCAGTCGTGCGTGCATAAATAAAGTGCGACGCTGACTGACTGTTAAAAAACTAATATATGCATACTCACTTGCGCCAACCTGACGGCGTTTTGAGAATGCCCCGCGCAATTCATCAATTGCACATACCAGTCGTTCACGTTCGACGTCGTTCATTTCTTCAAAACGCATCGTTGCGTGACGCTGTTTTAACTGCGCATGAAAGCAAACCGTTAGCCGTTCGCGTTCCATCATCTGATTATAATAATCGCATGTCTCCTGCCAGCGAGGGACAGCCAGATGCTTACCAATTATCCGGCGCATAGTTGCTGGCTGTTTTTCAACGAGATTGAGCGTCATCACTGTCATTTCCATACCCTCCGGCTTTTCAGAAAGGTCAGAGCCTTTTTTAACGGACTCTGTTTTTTGGTGCGGATAATGATTCCCTTGCGCCCCTTCCCGTGGGTGATGGTGAAGTCAATCGCCCTGGGGCTTTCGTTACGCAATAACTGAGCAATACAACGAGGCTCGTTCATCCTTTCCACCTTAAGCCGCACGGCCATGTCTTGATTTGCTGTAACTAATGCGATTTTTCCAGTCATGCCATTCTGTCGGAGCTTCATCAACTAGCTGGGCTGCGTACTTGTCCCACTCACGACGATTAATCCATAACTCAGCATGACCGCCCGGCTTTAATGGGTCCGTCATATAAAAGGCTGGTAACTTGCCTGCTTTCGCCATTTCAGCAACAGCACGAGGCGTCTTACCGATGTAAAGAGCAAAACCCTCTTTCGAGAGCAAATCCGACGGTGCGGCTGCAAGTTTGATGTCACATTTTTTACTTTTTGTGAGATCAGATACTTTTTCTCCAACATCGTTATTCATTTCTGATCCAATACTCATTTTGATATCCTCAACTTTGGTGCCATTCAATCAGAGCTATTTGAAGCCGCTCTGCGTTGTTCTGGCGTGTCGCATACAACATAAATTACGAGATACGACAATTCATGTCAAATACACAAATCACATCTCAAGCAGAGAAACTCGCACTTATTCGGGAATCAGAAAGAATGACAAGGAAGCAAGTTGCTGAATTAACTGGAATTAACTACAACACCTATGCTGGATATGAGCAGGGAAAAGTAAAGATGTCTTTTGACGCAGGTATGAAATTTTTCAAGCCAGAAAGATTTCGCAAGTACCGTGACTGGTTCATGTTTGATGAAACTGATCCCGCTGGCGGACAAATAGCCCCGGCGCTCGCGCACATTGGGCAAGACTCAACAACCTTGCACCACTCAGACCAAAAGACTGGCTGACGATTTATTCAGCATATGTGTGCAGTAAATGTACGAAAGAAAATTGCATTAATTTTCAAGTAGTAGAAGTAAACAGCGTCATCGGAGGGCTTTATGTCTATTAAAAAGCTCGATGATGGTCGTTATGAAGTGGACGTCAGACCGCAGGGTGCAGATGGAAAACGTATCAGGCGGAAATTTAAAACTAAAGGTGAAGCTCAAGCATTCGAACGTCATGTCCTGGTTAACTACCACAACAAAGAGTGGTTGGAGAAGCCGGCCGACCGCCGAACTCTTACAGAGTTGTTAGGCAGATGGTGGATATATCACGGAAAATCACATGAGCGTGGAGATATTGAACGAGGGCGTTTGACGACAATAATCGCCAAATTTGCCGAGATGGGAGTGTCCAGGGCGGACCAGCTAACAAAGAAAACGATAACTGATTATCGCGTTGTAATGATGAACGATGGCCTAAAACCAGCCAGCGTAAATCGGCATCTGGCAATAATGAGCGGGATGTTCACCAAGTTAATTGACGCCGGTGAATATCACTCTCACAACCCGTTCCGTGAGGTTAAGCGGTTACGTGAAGCTGTTACGGAAATGGCTTTTTTGTCCAGTGAAGAGATTACGCGGCTGTTATCCATGCTTGATGGTGATGAGTTAAATGCAACTCTGGTCTGCCTTTCTACTGGTGGACGCTGGAGTGAAGTGTCTAATTTGAAAGCTGAACACATCATTAACCAGATGGTTACGTTTATGAAAACTAAAAACGGAAAGCGCAGGACAATTCCCGTTTCGCAGGACCTGATTAAACGGATCAAGACCAAAAATTCAGGCAGGCTTTTTAATGCCAGTTACTACAAAGTGCGCAACGCTCTCAGGGAAGTAAAACCCGATTTACCTGACGGACAGGCAGTGCATGTTTTGAGGCATACATTTGCCACACATTTTATAATGAATGGAGGTAACATAATCACATTGCAGCGCATCCTGGGTCATTCTAACATTCAGCAAACTATGACCTACGCACACTTTGCACCGGATTTCTTACAAGATGCTGTGACTCTTAACCCGGTGTCAGGAATGTCCATAATGCGTCCATAAACCAGAGTTAACTAGAGCCAATTGAAGCGATATGAGTAATTTAACTAATTGTAATACAACAGAAAATACCGCTGCGGCGGGGGCTACCAAGTCAGTTATTGGTCGCATTCACTCCTTTGAATCCTGTGGAACCGTAGACGGCCCGGGTATTCGCTTTATCACCTTTTTCCAGGGCTGCCTGATGCGCTGCCTGTATTGTCATAACCGCGACACCTGGGATACGCATGGCGGTAAAGAAGTTACCGTTGAAGATTTAATGAAAGAGGTGGTGACCTATCGCCACTTTATGAACGCTTCCGGCGGCGGCGTTACCGCATCCGGCGGTGAGGCAATCCTACAAGCTGAGTTTGTTCGTGACTGGTTCCGCGCCTGCAAAAAAGAAGGCATTCATACCTGTCTGGACACCAACGGTTTTGTTCGTCGTTACGATCCGGTGATTGATGAACTGCTGGAAGTAACCGACCTGGTAATGCTCGATCTCAAACAGATGAACGACGAGATCCACCAAAATCTGGTTGGAGTTTCCAATCACCGCACGCTGGAGTTCGCCAAATATCTGGCGAACAAAAATGTGAAGGTGTGGATCCGCTACGTTGTTGTCCCAGGCTGGTCTGACGATGACGATTCAGCGCATCGCCTCGGTGAATTTACCCGTGATATGGGCAACGTTGAGAAAATCGAGCTTCTCCCCTACCACGAGCTGGGCAAACACAAATGGGTGGCAATGGGTGAAGAGTACAAACTCGACGGTGTTAAACCACCGAAGAAAGAGACCATGGAACGCGTGAAAGGCATTCTTGAGCAGTACGGTCATAAGGTAATGTTCTAATTTCCCCGTAAAGCGGCAACTTTATTGAGTTGCCGCTTTTTTATTCCGCGCTTCATTCTGCTACAGCGTTTTTAACACATCTTATAGTGCATCTACCATATCCCGTACCTGAGATAATAACGACTGATAATAGCTCGCGTGAAGTTCTTCCCCATCGAATACCACTGTATTACACAAGAAAGTGACATCGGCATCTTCAATACCAAGATAACTGCACATATTTTTTAAATAATCGCTTATATTTTTTTCCCAGCCCATCTGGACAAATGATTCTTTGTCTCCTCCAACCAGCGCCACCCAACGAACTTTATTGAATGGTAATTTGTGCCCATCTCCATAAGCCAGCCCATTATTCCATACTCTGTCAATATATCCTTTTAGCATTGCCGGGAAGCTGTACCACCAGAGAGGAAAAACCACCACTAACGTGTCATGCTCAAGCAGCTCTGAATAAAGCTGATGAACCTCTGGAGAATAACGTTTATCCATATTCTTCCAGTCTGGTTCATCTTCCGACGTCATCACCGGGTTGAAATTACGCCGATATAAATCGAGTTCCGTCACCTGTATTTTCCGCTCCATTGCCCGCTGATGGATCGCATCAGCAATATGTGCGGTCAATGAATCATGACGAGGATGGGCCCATACCAAATAAATACGTTCAGACTGCATAATTTTACCTCCACGTTAAGGTCTGGAGCGCACTTTACGCAGGCGGCATAATCCTGTAAACGTGATGATTCAGGATGAGTTAATGAAGGATTTTCACTAATGCGGATGAATATGTCTGACTTTGCCACTTTCTTTGCCGTGGCCCGTAATCAAAGCTTTCGTGCAGCGGGCGATGAATTAGGCTTATCCTCGTCCGCCATTAGCCATAGTATTAAAACACTGGAACAACGTCTTAAAATTCGCTTATTCAATCGGACAACCCGAAGCGTATCGTTAACGGAAGCGGGTTCTAATCTCTATGAACGATTGCGCCCAGCTTTCGACGAAATTCAGATCATGTTAGATGAGATGAATGATTTTCGTCTGACACCGACAGGAACGCTCAAAATCAATGCCGCCCGGGTAGCTGCACGTATATTTTTAATGCCTTTACTGGTTGGTTTCACACGTGAATATCCTGATATTAAAGTCGAGCTCACAACTGACGATTCTCTTGTCGATATCGTCCAACAGGGCTTTGACGCTGGCGTTCGACTTAGTGGCATCGTCGAAAAAGATATGATCAGCGTGGCGATCGGCCCACCAGTGAAATTATGTGTAGCAGCAACGCCAGAGTACTTTGCAAGATATGGCAAACCCCGCCATCCTCATGATCTGCTTAATCATCAATGTGTTGTTTTTCGTTATCCCAGCGGCAAACCTTTCCACTGGCAATTTGCAAAGGAGCTGGAAATTGCTGTCGCAGGAAATATCATTCTGGATGATGTTGATGCTGAACTGGAGGCCGTTTTGATGGGTGCTGGTATCGGGTATCTGCTCTATGAACAGATCAAGGAGTACCTTGATACTGGTCGTTTAGAATGTGTACTGGAAGACTGGAGCACAGAGCGTTCAGGCTTCCAGATCTATTATCCAAACCGCCAGTATATGTCCTGCGGCTTGCGCGCATTTCTCGATTATGTAAAAACGGGTCAGATCTGCCAGAGTCAGCGTCACCGACCACAATAATTATTTACTATTCGCTTTACGCGCCAGCAGCGGGAATATCAGTCCTAATCCTACCAGCACAAACGGCGTTGCAACATTCAGCGCCAACTGGAAGGTCCACTCTGCAGTGAAGGCTTCCATTTTCGGGAAGACCCCCGTCAAACAGGCAAAGGCGGTAAAGGCAAAACACCAAATCCCGACGGTCATTGCCAGAGGCTTATTACGAATAAAGACATATTCTGGTTTATATTTCTGCGCCAGGCGAACGACTGCAATAAATGCAACAAATACCCATAAATAACGCAGCGGCATCACTACCGAGTTAAGATTCAACAGCCATTTATAGAGATTGTTCATATCACCGATGCCGAGAGTCGGCAGCATAATCAGAATTGCCACCAGCACCAGGGTCAGAAAATAGCCATTAACGGGCGTACCAGAAGCGTTGGTACGACATAAACTGGCTGGAATATATTTGCTGTCAGCATCACCTAATAGCACTTTAAGCGGGGCATCAATCGAGAATACCAGCGCAGCTACTTGTCCCAGGGTATTCGCAATGGCGTAAATCACCATTAAAGTATTACCCATGTTGTAATACTCGCCCAGCTTCTGAAAGGCGTAATATTGACCGTTCGTCATTAAGTCATCCGGGATATTACGCGAGTCAAACATCATCCCCATCGCCAGTGAGCCCAGAATGGCACAAACCGCAACCATCACCGCCAGGCATAGCATCCCTTTTGGAAATTCTTTTCCTGGGTTGCGCGTTTGATTAACGTAAGGAGAAATCTTCTCTGCTCCGCCAACCGCGAAAACCAGCATTGAAATAGTGGTAATGTAGGTAAAGTCGATATGAGGAATGAACGTTTCCCAGGTAATGTTTGTGGTCGCAATATGCACTTCAGTAATCGCAGGCGCGGTTACCGCCATCGCCACATACAGGAGCGACATAACAAACATCGCAATCCCTGCCACAGAACCGACGATTTTCAGCGATTTCATACCGCGTGAAGCAACCCACATAAAGAAGATAAACAGCACCAGCGTTAACCCCTGTAACGCTACGACTGAATATTCTTTGATTAGCGAACCGTCGCCTTTCATCGCCCAACCGAGCGCAATCAGAATTGCCTGGGGTTTTTGTGCCAGATAGGGAATATGCACCACCCAGTAGGTCCACGCGGCGAGATAAGCCAGTCCGGGTCCCATCGTGTGTTTAATCCAGGTACTGACCCCGCCCTTCCCATCTTTGAAGGTCGAGCCTAACTGACCAACAATTAGCGCATAAGGTGTGAAATAGAGTGCAAAGATAAACACCCATGAAAAAACAACCACCAGCCCCTGGTTGGCATAGTTATTAACAACGTTGCCAAAACCCCAGACAGTGATAAAAGACATCAGCGCAATGTTGTACCATCGCAACTGTTTTTCCTGAACATTCCCAGCCATAGACAAATCCTTCGCCAAAATTAAAGGGGCATCTGTAAAACGAGGGATTATGCGCGGCAAATAAGAAGTGCGGAAATAGCGAAATGCAAAATTATAACCTGCTGCACATTTTATTTTTAAACGAATAAAATTTGGAATAAAGCAAGTCAGATAGAAGAAACAAAAAAGCAGAGTGTGAAACAGTAAGTTCACACTCTGCTTGAATTCATTTACACGTGAGCAACGGGTTTCGGCGTATGACCGGCGTTGCGCAGCAGCATCAGCAAATAGATAAACGATACGCTGGCGATCATGATAAACAATAAATTATCGGAGAAATTCTGCATTAGCATAGCGGTAAATGACGGGCCAAGCAGACTTCCCACGGTATAGCTCAACAGTAAGGCCTGGTTCATCGCCACCAGTTGATGATGTTCAACTTTCTCACAAGCCCAGGCCATCGCCACCGGATATAGCGTAAAGCCAGCGGCACCGAGGATGAATAACGCAGGGGCCATCGCCGCCTGGCTAAGCATCGCGATACTGCCGAGAATGACGACAAAGACCTGAACACGCAACACCAGCAGTCGACCAAACTTATCCGCCAGACGTCCAATCGGCCATTGTCCGAGGATACCCGCACTGACCAGTACCGCCATCCAGAAACCAATGCTGGCATTGCTCACCCCTTTGTGATTGAGGTACAGCGGCATCAGGCCATATAGAGATCCCAGAACGATTCCTGAGATAATGCAGCCATTCACGCCAAGCCGCGCCTGACGGAGTTTTAGCATTGACGTAATTGACGTCGAATCATGGTTTTCAGCCTGCTGATTCAGCACACGCGTAAACAACAGCGGTAAGATCCCTGCCAACGTCAAACCTGTAACCCACGGCAATACGGACATCAGCTCGGTTGAAACTTTGCTGACCAGTAACTGGCCTAAAAACGTTCCCACGTAATAAACCATCATATACGCAGCAAGCAAACGCCCACGGTTACGTGACGTCCCACTGCACATCAGCGCGCTCTCAACAACCACCCAAATCATGGCACAGCCGACGCCCGCGACAAAACGCCAAGCCAACCAGCTCCAGAATCCAATCATCAGGCCAAGGCCGGCACAGCCAGCGGCAAAAATGAAGGAGGCCAGATAATAGCTGCGGTTAAAGCCAATGCGCTTAATGACATACCCTGTCAGCAATGTACCGACAAGGTTGCCGGTAAAATAGGATGAGCTGACAACGCCTACCTGCCATGTGGACATGTGTTCCTGGGCGAGCCAAAGCGGCACGAGTGTATTTAACACCGCGATCGCCAGAGTCAACAAAAGCAGGCCAGACAGCAAAAGCATGACAGGCCGGGTATACGTGGACATGAATTAAAACCGTGAGGAAGTTCAAATTTCATGCGCATCATGCCACCGCCAAAAACATTGTCAATGGGTGAAAATACGCGCATATCGCAGCGGCGGTATTATCGATTTATATTACTCATTCATAACGCTAATGCTGAAGAGATGATTAATCTCATCTGATTGTTTTTATTGATCTAACACAAATTTCATACGCTTCGTTCAGTCGAAAAATTTCATGGTCACAGCAAACTCATATTTCCCGTCTATGCTTTCAGAGCAATGCATCACGTCTGACCGATTTCAGACGTACCACTGACTCTCGAAAGGAGAAGAGGATGACCAAACCGTATGTTCGTCTTGATAAAAATGATGCTGCCGTTTTGCTTGTTGATCATCAGGCTGGTTTACTTTCCCTTGTACGGGATATCGAACCCGATAAGTTTAAAAATAACGTGCTGGCGCTGGGTGACCTGGCTAAGTATTTCAACTTACCTACTATTCTTACCACCAGTTTTGAAACCGGTCCTAACGGTCCATTAGTTCCAGAACTGAAAGCACAATTCCCCGATGCACCTTACATTGCTCGCCCGGGAAATATTAACGCCTGGGATAACGAAGATTTTGTAAAAGCAGTCAAAGCGACAGGTAAAAAACAGTTAATTATTGCCGGTGTGGTAACCGAAGTTTGCGTGGCATTCCCGGCGCTTTCAGCCATTGAAGAAGGGTTTGATGTCTTTGTTGTGACTGACGCGTCAGGGACCTTTAATGAAATTACCCGGCATTCGGCATGGGATCGCATGTCGCAAGCAGGTGCGCAATTGATGACATGGTTCGGCGTGGCGTGCGAGCTGCACCGTGACTGGCGTAATGATATTGAAGGACTGGCGACGTTGTTCTCTAACCATATTCCTGATTATCGTAATTTGATGACCAGTTATGACACGTTAACGAAGCAGAAATAAAAGAGAACCGGGGCCGAAACCCCGGTTGTTACTGATTAGCTTGCGACGGCCATCCCCACGGTCATATGCAAACCATAGAATACGCCGCGACCGATTAATTCCCCTGCCAGAAGCAGAATGAATGAGACGGATAGTAGCGGAACCGCAGGCTGATAACCTTTTAGCTGTGGTGCAATCCACAAGCACAGGGCAACGGCCAAAAGCACGATCCGCCAGGACATCAGCGCACCATAGTCCGGCACCAGCGCTGCGGCCTGCTGCACAGAACTATGAATAGTTGCCAGCTCTGTGCCCTGCATCACTGACATCACACCACTCACCACCAGTGCCAGTACAGAAATGGCTGGCAGCAGACGCATCGCCCAGCCATCGACGCCAGCCAGACTCAGCAACAGGTAACCCAGTAACGGGCCGCCCATGAACATCGTCAGGAAGAAGCCCATCGGCGTCCAGATGCTGTACCAGGTCGGAACGGTATCAATGCTGTTATACACACGCACCATCATCCAGACAAAGACGACGCCAAGAACCATCGTCACCACCAGCCATAGCGTACGCAATGCCGGTGACAGCTTTTTCAGCATTGCCAGCAACCAGCCGATGCCGCCTACAGCAAAAAAGATCGAACCGCTGGCGATTTCGTTACTGAGTGCTGAAGCCCCTACCCGGTTGAGCGAGTTAAAAGCGCGCATTGGTGAACCAAGATGGAGCATAGAGGCGATAAAGCCAATGCCCATCAGCACCCATAAACCAAACATGCAGGCGATAACACGCTGCTGGGCTTCTGCTCGCAGGTCGCCTTTGAGCAGCGCCAAAGCCAGAACGATAAAACCACCTGCTACACATTGCCCGAAGACCGTGAAGATCATCAGCGGCCATTCATGCCATCCACTTCCCATCTCACACCTCCTTCGGGTTTGCCAGATAGCCAGTGGTATCCCCGGTCGGGCGGCTATTGGCATTGGGTTTGATCACAATATTCGGTTTGGTAAAGTGAGCTCGCGGCAACGGCGCAACGGCCGCCAGATCGCCATGTTTTTTACGCAGCTCGTCGATAGGGCCGAAATCCAGCGCCCGCAGCGGACAAGATTCAACACAGATCGGCTTTTTACCCTCCGCAACACGGTCATAACAACCATCGCATTTGGTCATATGGCCTTTCGTTTCGTTATATTGCGGTGCGCCATACGGGCAAGCCATATGGCAGTAGCGGCAGCCAATGCACACATCTTCATCGACCACAACAAAACCATCTTCACGTTTATGCATCGCACCGCTCGGGCAGACTTTAGTACAAGCCGGATCTTCGCAGTGGTTACATGAAATCGACAGATAGTAGGCAAACACGTTCTGGTGCCAGACACCGTTATCTTCCTGCCAGTCGCCGCCAGCATATTCATAAATGCGGCGGAAGCTGACTTCTGGCGTCAAATCTTTGTAGTCTTTACAGGCCAGCTCGCAGGTTTTGCAACCGGTGCAACGGCTGGAATCAATAAAAAATCCATACTGGGTTGTCATCGGTTACTCCTTACACCTTTTCAACCTGAACAAGGTTTGTATGTGACGGATTCCCCTTAGCGAGAGGAGACGGACGTTGAGTGGTCAGTACGTTGATACAACCGCCCTTATCGACACGTTTTGTATCCGGGTCATACCAGGCACCTTCACCCAGTGCGACCACACCCGGCATCATTCGTGGCGTCACTTTCGCCTCAATATGAACTTCACCACGATCGTTAAAGATCCTGACTTTATCGCCGTTGTTGATACCGCGTTTTTGCGCATCAAGCGGGTTGATCCACATTTCCTGACGGCAAGCCGCTTTCAGCACATCAACGTTGCCGTAAGTTGAGTGAACGCGAGATTTATAGTGGAAACCCGTAAGCTGCAGCGGATACTGTTTGTTCAGCGGATCCTGATAACTTTCAAAGCCCGGCGTGTAGATCGGCAGTGGATCGATCACATCGCCTTCTGGCAATTCCCAGGTAGCGGCAATGTCAGCCAGCGCCTGCGAATAAATCTCAATTTTGCCCGATGGCGTAGTCAGTGGGTTTGCCTGCGGATCTTCACGGAAGGCTTTATAAGCAACGTGATGCCCTTGTGGGTCGCGCTTTTTAAAGATCCCCTGCTTGCGGAACTCTTCAAACGTTGGCAGTTCAGGAATCGCTTCCCGCGACTGGGCATACAGATGCCGCATCCACTCTTCCTGGGTACGGCCTTCAGTAAACTGTTGCTCAACGCCAAGACGTTTTGCCAGTTCGCTGGTCATTTCATAGATGGTCTTACATTCAAAGCGCGGTTTAATCACCTGATCGTTGAAAATCACGTAAGACATATTCCCGCAGGATGCATCCAGCGCAAAGTCCATCTGTTCGGAAGCGGTGCAGTCAGGCAGCAGGATGTCAGCATATTTCGCCGATGAGGTCATGTGGCAGTCGATAACCACAATCAGCTCGCACTTCTTATCATCCTGAAGGATTTCATGGGTACGGTTGATTTCAGAATGCTGGTTAATCAGGCAGTTACCGGCATAGTTCCAGATCATTTTGATCGGCACATCCAGCTTATCTTTCCCGCGTACACCATCACGCAGCGCCGTCATTTCCGGGCCACGTTCAATGGCATCGGTCCACATAAACATCGAAATGCTGGTCTGGATCGGGTTTTCCAAGGTCGGCATACGGACAAACGGTAAGCTGTATGAACCTTCACGCGCGCCGCTGTTGCCTCCGTTAATACCAACGTTACCGGTCAGAATCGCCAGCATCGAGATAGCACGGGTTGCGATTTCACCGTTAGCGTGACGCTGCGGGCCCCATCCCTGGCTGATAAACGCCGGTTTGGTACTGCCGATTTCACGAGCCAGTTTGATGATTTTGTCTGCCGGAACACCGGTGATTTGTGAGGCCCATTCCGGTGTTTTAGCCACGCCATCTGGCCCTTCACCCAGAATATAAGCTTTATAGTGGCCATTTTTCGGCGCACTGGCTGGCAGGGTTTTCTCATCGTAGCCAACGCAATATTTATCGAGGAATGCCTGATCCACCAGGTTTTCAGTGATCATGACGTACGCCAGACCGTTAACCAGTGCGGCATCTGTTCCCGGACGAATAGGGATCCACTCATCTTCGCGCCCGGCACCGGTGTCGGTATAGCGCGGATCGATGATGATCATGCGGGCATTAGATTTCTGGCGTGCCTGTTCAAGATAGTAAGTCACCCCACCGCCACTCATTCGCGTTTCGCCAGGGTTATTACCAAACAGCACTACCAGTTTACTGTTTTCGATATCCGACGGGCTGTTACCATCTGCCCAGCCGCCGTAGGTATAGTTCAAACCTTCCGCAATTTGCGCGGAAGAGTAGTCACCGTAATGGTTCAGATAACCGCCGCAGCAGTTCATCAGGCGCGCGACCAGGGTATTTCCCGGGGGCCAGGAGCGGGTCATGGTGCCGCCCAGCGTACCGGTGCCATAGTTCAGATAGATGGATTCGTTGCCGTACTCTTTGATCAGGCGCTGCATATTGGTCGCGATGATGTCGTAGGCTTCTTCCCAGCTAATGCGCTCAAATTTGCCTTCACCGCGCGCCCCGACTCGTTTCATCGGATATTTCAGGCGGTCCGGATTATAGACACGGCGACGCATGGAACGTCCACGCAGACAGGCGCGAACCTGGTGCAGGCCGTCGTAATTGTCATCGCCGGTATTGTCCGTTTCGACATATTTGATTTCACCGTCCACGACGTGCATACGTAGTGGGCAGCGACTACCACAGTTAACTGTACAGGCGCTCCAGATAACCTTTTCGTCTGATTTTGTTGGAATGGCGCTATCGACAGCGTGCGCAATCCGACTAAAAGGTAATGTTAATGCGCTGCTGGCCATTGCCAGGCCGCCGATCGCTGTCGTTTTTACCAAACCACGGCGACTCACCTCAGCAGCCAATACCGCATCAGGGATTTTCGTTTTCATAATGGCTCACTCAAGCTTGCTCACGATTGATTCCAGTAACAAACCGTATTGTGTAATTATTTCTATAGCAGCTCGCTATATAGGCTTGTATACATCGAATAATTTGAAAATCAAAGAGATAGGTAGATTTTCACTCGAAAGTAGTATTACGTGTAAGTGAGGAGTAATTATTGTTCGGTATCAAAGGGAGACAAAAAAAGCGCCCGCAGGCGCTTTTTAGATTCAGAAAAATTGGGTATTAGCCAATATATTCCAGTCCGTTCATATACGGACGCAGAACTTCTGGTACTTCAATACGACCATCAGCCTGCTGATAGTTTTCCATAACCGCAACCAGCGTACGACCAACAGCCAGACCAGAACCGTTCAGGGTATGAACCAGACGGGTTTTCTTGTCCGACTTGCTGCGACAACGTGCCTGCATACGACGTGCCTGGAAATCCCAAACGTTGGAGCAGGAAGAGATCTCACGGTAGGTGTTCTGTGCCGGGATCCATACTTCCAGGTCGTAAGTTTTGCAAGCGCCAAAGCCCATGTCGCCAGTGCAAAGGATGATTTTACGGTACGGCAGGCCCAGCAACTGCAGGACTTTTTCTGCATGACCAGTCATCTCTTCCAGCGCCGCCATTGAGTCTTCCGGGCGCACGATCTGCACCATTTCAACTTTGTCGAACTGGTGCATACGGATCAGACCACGGGTGTCACGACCATATGAACCGGCTTCAGAACGGAAGCATGGGGTGTGGGCGGTCATCTTAATTGGCAGATCATCTTCATCGATGATTTCACCGCGCACCAGGTTAGTCAGCGGAACTTCTGCCGTTGGGATCAGCGCATAGTTACTGGTGTCTGCTTCTTCTTCCAGCGGACGAGTATGGAACAGATCGCCAGCAAATTTCGGCAGCTGACCCGTACCGTACAGCGTGTCCTGGTTAACCAGGTACGGAACATAGTTCTCACTGTAGCCATGCTGTTCGGTATGCAGATCCAGCATAAACTGCGACAGTGCGCGGTGCATGCGAGCAATCTGCCCTTTCATTACCACAAAGCGGGAACCGGTCAACTTAACTGCGGCTGCAAAGTCGAGGCCAGAGTGCATTTCACCCAGCGTCACATGGTCACGAACTTCAAAGTCAAACTCACGCGGGGTGCCCCAGCGGCTGACTTCGACGTTGTCATTTTCGTCTTTACCTACCGGCACTTCATCTGCAGGCAGGTTAGGGATGGTCAGCGCGATATCGCGAATTTCAGCCTGTAAAGCATCCAGCTCGGCTTTTGCTGCATCCAGCTCTTCGCCCAGTTTGTTCACTTCCAGACGTAAAGGCTCGATATCTTCCCCGCGCGCTTTCGCCTGGCCAATGGATTTCGATCGGGAGTTACGCTCCGCTTGCAGGTTTTCCGTTTTGACCTGCAATACTTTACGACGCTCTTCAAGAGCGCCCAGCTTATCTACATCCAGCTTAAAGCCCCGGCGTGCCAGTTTTTCAGCGACTGCGTCTGGCTCATTACGCAGCAGATTGGGATCGAGCATGCTTATCCTGTGCTTATCGAATTAAATGGGAGATGTGGCCACAGCCTGCGACCACAGGGATACAGTAACAACATTACCGCAACGATAACATTAACGGTAGCGTTTTATGGGGCTATTTTGATCCTGTTCAGCCAGCCAGGCGAGCTTTTCGCCAATCTTGCCTTCAAGGCCCCTGTTTGTCGGGAAATAATAGCGTGTTTGTGCTATTTCCGGCGGGAAGTAAACCTCACCGGCAGCATAAGCGTTTGCTTCATCATGAGCGTAACGATATTCCTGCCCGTAGCCCATTTCCTTCATTAATTTCGTCGGCGCATTACGCAAATGAACCGGCACGTCATAATCCGGACGTTCGCGAGCATCCGCCAGCGCGGCTTTAAACGCAGTGTAGACAGCGTTGCTTTTTGGCGCGCAGGCCAGGTAAACAATCGCCTGAGCAATGGCGCGTTCACCTTCCGCCGGGCCAACGCGAGTAAAGCAATCCCAGGCCGCAATTGCCACCTGCATCGCCCGTGGGTCGGCATTGCCGACATCTTCGGAAGCAATTGCCAGGCAACGACGCGCGACATATAACGGATCGCCACCGGCGGTAATAATTCGCGCATACCAGTAGAGCGCCGCATCGGGTGCGCTACCACGTACCGACTTATGCAGTGCGGAAATCAGATCGTAAAAGCGATCGCCTTTGTTATCAAAGCGGGCGCTACGTTCACCTGCGATTTCGGTCAGTAATTCAGGCTTCAGGACCCGCTTACCGCTATCATCGACTTCGGCCATATCCGCCATCATTTCCAGCGTATTTAACGCCCGGCGCGCGTCGCCATTCACCAGTTCAGCAATGGCGCGTCGTGTTTCATCTGGCAGAACAATATCCTGACCACCATAGCCACGGGTTTTGTCTTCCATCGCCTGAGTTAGTACTTGCTCAATATCCTCTGTACTCAGGGATTTCAATAGATAGACACGGGCACGGGAAAGCAGTGCCGAATTAAGCTCAAACGACGGGTTTTCAGTGGTTGCGCCAATAAAAGTGATGGTGCCGTCTTCAATATGTGGCAGAAATGCATCCTGCTGGCTTTTGTTGAAACGGTGAACTTCATCAACAAAAAGAATAGTGCGGCGACCTGCATTGCGATTTTGCCGGGCGCGCTCGATCGCCTCGCGAATTTCTTTCACGCCAGAGGTGACGGCAGAAATACGTTCCACATCAGCGTTCGCATAGCGGGCAATCACTTCAGCGAGGGTTGTTTTGCCGGTACCCGGTGGCCCCCAGAGGATCATAGAATGTAAATGCCCGGCTTCGATAGCGCGCGGCAACGGCTTCCCCGCAGCCAGCAAATGTTGCTGGCCGATATACTGTGCTAAATTTTCTGGCCGCATACGCGCGGCCAGAGGTTGAAAAGTATTATCCGAAAAATCGAGCGACAGATTGCTCACTCAGGTGCCTCTACTTACGTTGATCATCTACCGTGACGCCTTGCGGCGGGGTGAAGGTAAATTTCGCTGCATCCACAGCCCCATTTTGCTGGGATTTCAGTTGATAACTGCTGCGCTGATCGTCCTGCTCCACCGCGCTAAACTGATGGATTGTGCCATCACGTCCCACGTTAATGGTGAACTGCTTCAGATTGCCATTGCTGGCTTTCGGCGTCAGGACAAAGTCATCGCCATTCTGTTTGATATTGTACTGCTGCCAGTCGCTGGACTGGTTGCGGGCAATCAGCATAAACGGCGTATTACCGGTGGCATCTTTCAGCCAGGTTGCCGTAGCTTGCTCAACGAACGGGTTATAGAACCACAGTGTTTTACCGTCAGAAACCAGAATGCTTTCATCAGGTTGTGTCATATGCCAGTTGAATAAGTTTGGACGTTTCACCCACAGATCGCCCTGACCTTCCTGCACCGCCGCGCCGCTACCGTCAGTCACTTTTTGTGTGAAGCTGGCGTGGAAGCTGCTGACTTTATCCAGGCGGCTTTTCAGATCGCTTGCGGCATCAGCCCAAACGCTGCTTGCTACTAAGCTTGAGAGTAATGCACAGGTGATGGCAATTTTTTTCATCATTATTCCTCAAATTACGTCACTCCCGATCGGGAGTTCCCTCTACTCTCTATTCCAGGCTAATAATCAGCTTGAGGAAAGAAGAAAATACTGAATTTTCAGTTGATAGAGTGCCGGATGCGACGCTACCGCGCCTTATCCGGCAATGCATTAATTAGTCAAACGGCGGTGGGGCCAGCACTTCACGATTACCGTTGTGCCCCTGTTCGCTGACAATCCCCTGCGCTTCCATCTGTTCGATAATACGCGCTGCACGGTTATAACCAATGCGGAACTGACGCTGTACGCCAGAAATTGACGCTTTGCGTTTTTCAGTGACAAACTGCACCGCCTGATCGAACAACGGATCCAGTTCTTCAGCGCCATCGAAACCGCCCGCGCCACCTTCGCTTTCACTGTCGGAAGTGATGCCATCAACATACTGTGGGCGACCACGCGCTTTCCAGTCCTGCACCACGGCATGAACTTCCTGATCGCGAACAAAAGCACCATGGACACGTACCGGCAACGTGGAGTTCGGCCCAGAGTAGAGCATATCCCCCATACCCAGCAGTGATTCCGCGCCAGCCTGATCAAGAATGGTACGTGAGTCAATCTTACTGGATACGGTAAAGGCGATACGGGTCGGAATATTCGCTTTAATCAGACCAGTAATAACATCAACCGATGGACGCTGAGTTGCCAGTACGAGGTGGATACCCGCGGCACGGGCTTTTTGCGCCAGACGTGCTATCAGCTCTTCCACTTTTTTACCTACCGTCATCATCAGGTCGGCAAATTCGTCAACCAACACCACAATGTATGGTTCTTTTTTCAGCACCGGATGCTGGGCATCCATACTGTCACCCGGCTTCCAGTACGGGTCTGGAATCGGACGCATCATGCGATCGGCTTCAGCAATTTTTTCGTTATAACCCGCCAGATTACGCACACCCAGCGCAGACATCAGTTTATAACGACGCTCCATCTCGTTAACACACCAGCGCAGCGCGTTGGCGGCATCTTTCATATCAGTAACGACTTCCGTTAACAGATGCGGAATGCCTTCATAAACCGAAAGCTCCAGCATTTTCGGGTCGATCATGATGAAACGCACATCTTCTGGCTGTGCTTTATAAAGCATGCTCAGGATCATCGCGTTCACACCGACAGATTTACCGGAACCGGTAGTCCCCGCAACCAACAAGTGCGGCATTTTCGCCAGATCGGCAACCACCGGCTCACCGGCGATATCTTTACCCAGCACCACTGTTAATGGCGACGGATTATCGCGGAATTTGGCGTTATCCAAAACTTCGCGCAGATAAACGGTTTGTCGTTTTTTATTTGGTAACTCCAGACCTACATAGGGTTTGCCAGGAATAACTTCAACGACACGCACCGCCACCGTCGAAAGTGAACGGGCAAGGTCCCGTGACAAGTTAGAAATGCGCGCCGCTTTTACGCCAGGAGCCAGGTTAAGTTCAAAGCGAGTGATAACCGGCCCCGGAGAGTAATTGACGACATCGGCTTTAATACGGAAATCAGCCAGACGCGCTTCCACCAGGCGAGCCATTTGTTCAAGCGCAAAGGTATCTACCGGCTCCACTTCGCTCGGCGGCGGTGTCAGCAAATCCAGAGAAGGCAGCGGCGTCGTCGGTTTATGCAACGGACGGCTGTCGCCATTACGCATCAACAGCGGATGAAGCAGGGTATCCTGCTGCTGCGGTGCAACCGGTTGTTGCGGCTGTTGATACTGCGGCTGCGGCGCAACTGGTTGTTGCGGCTGCTGATATTGCGGCTGTGGCGCAACCGGTTGTTGCGGCTGCTGATATTGTGGCTGCGGCGCAACCTGCTGTTGTGGCTGCTGATACTGCGGCTGCGGCGCAACCGGCTGTTGCGGCTGCTGATATTGCTGCTGTGGCGGAACTGGTTGTTGCGGCTGCTGATACTGCTGCTGCGGTGCAACCGGTTGTTGCGGCTGCTGTACAGGTTCAACAATTGGCGTAAACAACGGTTCGTGTGGACCATCATCCAGCAACGCTTTCATTGGCGAAAATTCAAAATCATCCAGCGAGAACGGATTCGCCCCAGCCGGTTGTTCGCCGGAATAACGTTGTTGTTGAGTTTGCGCAAACTGACGAGCCAGTTCAGCCTCTGCCGCAGCATCTGCATCTTCTGCGTTTACGGGCACATCATGTTGATACTGTTCGCCATAGCGTTGCTGCTGTGTCTGGGCGAACTGACGTGCCAGTTCATCCTGCTGCATCGCATCGATTTCATCATCGTTATACTGATCGCCAGAATCATACTGATTGCGCTGGGCTTCACGGGCTTTCTCTTCCGCCGCACGCTGTGAGGGCAGCTTAATACCGTAAGACGCCAGTTCACGACGAGTTGGCACGCGGATACGTTTCGGTCGTGGCAACTGCGGGCCAATCCCCTCTTTGACTTGCGGACGCGGTCCACCGCTATTTGCCAGACTGAAGACTGGCGCGGCAACGGTTGCGGCAGCCCCCGTCGCCAGTGTCGCTTTTTTCACGCCAGATGCCAGCGGAGAAACAGCGGCAGCGGCTTCTACTGGAGGTACTGCTGCAACAGAAGGCGCTTTCAACGAAGATTTGATCGGTTCTGGTTCTTTAACCGGTTCTGGAATCGGTTGATACCAGGCCGCAAGTTGTTCACGTTCACGGGCTCGCTTCTCTTCCACTTCTTCAAAATAGTAAAGCGGCGGACGCGCGGGTTTTGTCTCTTCTACAACGGGTTCAGGCTCCACAACAGGCTGCTGTTCAACGGATTGCGGCTGTTGGTACAACGGCTCCTGAGCGGCTGGTTGCTGATAAGTTTGCTCAGTCTGGTATGTAGACTGTGGAGCAAAAGTGGATTGCTGCTCTTCGGCTTGCCAGGCGTTACCTGCCACCGGTTGTTCTGGCGCAGGGGCGTAATACGGCTGTTGTGCAGGCTGTTCCGGCGCAGTTGCGTAATACGGTTGCTGAACAGGTTGTTCCGCCGCAGGAGCGTAGTAAGGTTGTTGCGCAGGTTGTTCAGCTGCAGGCGCATAATACGGCTGCTGTGGCTGTACAGGTTGTTGCAGCGGCTCATTATATTGCACTGCAGGCTGCGCATATTGTGACTGCTGTGGGTAACCTTCCGGTGCAGGAGCAATAACCGGCTCTCCCGTTTGTGGACCCGGTACAGGCTGCCAGGCTACTGTAGGTTGCGAGGGTGGAACATCAACAGAGGCAACAGGCGGCGTCTGAGTCACAGGTTCAACCGGCGCAGCCCAGCTTTGTGTCGCCGTGGTAGCAGCAGCTGCTACAGCGACAGGTTCGGTAATTGGCGCACCGTTTAATAATGGATCGTATTCGTCATATTCTGGCTGCGTTGCACGATTGCCCGAAAATAGGACGTCGTCCGGGTCGGCAGCCACACCGCGTGCAGTGTAGGTAATCTCTTCGTCATCATCCATCCGCTTACCGGAGAACAACGCAGCGTCTGTTTGCCGCCCCATCGGATTAATGAATTTTTCCGCCAACCGTTTACGACGCGCTAGCGCGCCGCGAAGAATACGGGCACGGCGTGATTCATGCTGTTTGCCGTGGTTTTCATCTTCATACTCTTCGTCATCTTCATATTCATCTTCATCGACCCAGGTATCATCGCGACGGGTACGATTACTGGCGAAGGTGAGAATGTTTAAAATCCAGCCGCCGAGTTTTTCAGCAATGGTCACCCATGACCAACCGGTGAACAGCGTCAGGCCCGCAGCCCAAACGCAGAGCAGCGCAATAGTTCCCCCGCTACTGTGTAGCAGTGGTTGTAGCGTAGTACTTAGTAAGCTGCCAATGACGCCACCGGAGGCAAAATACCAGATATCGTCAGCGTTGATTGCCGCCAGACCACAGGAGGTAAGGATGAGCGCCAAAACGCCAATGATGCGTAGCGAAACGGCAAAATAATCAATGTATTCGTCGCTGGACTGATGACGCCAGGCAAACCAACAACCGCCGACAATAATGACGGGAATGGTGTAAGCCATCACGCCAAAAATAAAGAACAGCGTATCTGCCAACCACGCACCGGGCATCCCACCTAAATTATGGATAGGTTCATGCCAGGCCGTTTGCGACCAGCTGGGGTCCGAAGGGTTAAAGCTTAGTAAGGCAGCCATCAACCAGACGGCAAACAGGACAATAAGGATCAGCAACGCCTCCAGAAGGCGGCGGCCGCTACTTAACTTTGTCAATGTGACTTCTTTGTCTTCAGTGTATTCCTGGCTCAAGAAAGGCTCTCCAGGTTACAGGCTTTTCCTGCCCGATGCTAAAACGGACAACAGTACCAGGTTACCCCAGTACTGTTGCTGTATGGATTAACAGGAGTGTAATCAAAATACGCCGATTTTGCACCTGTTCCGTGTTAGCGCGTCTTAATAACCAGACGATTACTCTGCTTGACTTCTTCCATAACAACGTATGTCCGTGTGTCATTGACGCCAGGCAGACGCAGCAGGGTTTCCCCCAGCAACTTACGGTAAGCTGACATATCCGGCACGCGTGTTTTCAACAGGTAGTCGAAATCACCAGATACTAAATGACACTCCTGAATTTCTTCAAGTTTTTGTACAGCGGTATTGAATTGTTCAAACACATCCGGTGCGCCACGATTCAGAGTAATCTCAACGAATACCAGAAGTGATGCATCCAGATAATGGGGGTTAAGCAGCGCCGTATAGCCCTGAATAAACCCTTGTCTTTCCAGCCGACGCACACGCTCAAGGCACGGCGTTGGGGAAAGTCCCACACGTTTAGAAAGCTCGACGTTAGAAATACGCCCATCCTTTTGCAACTCATTAAGAATGTTACGATCGATACGGTCGAGATCTTTGCCAGGGCGCTTCTTGCTATCTACCATTATTATTGTCTCTCTGTATTCCTTCCCTACTCCTGTCTGACCCTGAAACATCACTGTTCAGAGTCGCTACCCGTCACGATAGACCGAAATCATGAAGATTCACGGCGCGCAATGCCTGGGTCTACGGTGAGAAGACCGTTGCCTTGTGGCAGCTATCGACATCACGAATGGCGTCTGTCCACGCCATACGTAGATTTCACTAGCACGGTAAACATGGTATTTACATGCATGGTTATGCGCATATAAGAATACTGTTTTTTTTCTTCCTCGAATGTTTTCGCAAAACACCAGGGGATTGTCAAAGCAAAACATCGATTTTTAGTACAACATGCCAGATATTCATTAACAGGGGCGTTTATTCATCATTTAATCGGCTTATAAAGCGGGAAATTTAAGTAGCAGAGGTGATAATGACGGGAGAATTTGACCTGCTTATCGATGCTGCCGATTGCACAAATTGTTAACAAAATCGTCATACTCTTTTTTTACGTCTGTAAATTCCCTACAATCCTGCCCATTGTCTGCCAACAACTATGGGGATCTCATGGGCACGACCAAACACAGTAAACTGCTTATCCTGGGTTCAGGCCCGGCGGGATACACCGCTGCTGTCTACGCGGCGCGCGCCAACCTGCAACCTGTGCTGATTACCGGCATGGAAAAAGGCGGCCAACTGACCACCACCACGGAAGTGGAAAACTGGCCTGGCGATCCAAACGATCTGACCGGTCCGTTATTAATGGAGCGCATGCACGAACATGCCACCAAGTTTGAAACTGAGATCATTTTTGATCATATCAACAAGGTGGATCTGCAAAACCGTCCGTTCCGTCTGAATGGCGATAACGGCGAATACACTTGCGACGCGCTGATTATTGCCACCGGAGCTTCTGCACGCTATCTCGGCCTGCCCTCTGAAGAAGCCTTTAAAGGCCGTGGGGTTTCTGCTTGTGCAACCTGCGACGGTTTCTTCTATCGCAACCAGAAAGTTGCGGTCATCGGCGGCGGCAATACCGCGGTTGAAGAGGCGCTGTATCTGTCTAACATCGCTTCGGAAGTGCATCTGATTCACCGCCGTGACGGTTTCCGCGCGGAAAAAATCCTTATTAAGCGTCTGATGGATAAAGTGGAGAACGGCAACATCATTCTGCACACCAACCGTACGCTGGAAGAAGTGACCGGCGATCAAATGGGTGTCACTGGCGTTCGTCTGCGCGATACGCAAAACAGCGATAACATCGAGTCACTCGACGTTGCTGGTCTGTTTGTTGCTATCGGTCACAGCCCGAATACTGCCATTTTCGAAGGGCAGCTGGAACTGGAAAACGGCTACATCAAAGTGCAGTCGGGTATTCATGGTAATGCCACCCAGACCAGCATCCCTGGCGTCTTTGCCGCGGGTGACGTGATGGATCATATTTATCGTCAGGCCATTACTTCGGCCGGTACAGGCTGCATGGCAGCACTTGATGCGGAACGCTACCTCGATGGTTTAGCTGACGCAAAATAATTTTACAAATCAGTAACAAAAGTAAAGAAGGTGACACCATGCGACTATGGGTCGCCTTTATTTTTTCCCCGTTGTAACATTGCTCTGCAAATAATTCTGATAACTCACCTGCTAAGCGTGCAATGAATAAATCCCGTCAAAAAGAGTTAACCCGCTGGTTAAAACAGCAAAGCGTCATCTCCCAACGTTGGCTGAATATTTCTCGTCTGCTGGGCTTTGTAAGCGGCATATTGATCATTGCCCAGGCCTGGTTCATGGCGCGAATTCTGCAACATATGATTATGGAGAATATTCCCCGTGAAGCCCTGCTGCTTCCCTTTACGTTACTGGTTCTGACCTTTGTACTGCGCGCATGGGTGGTCTGGTTACGCGAACGGGTGGGTTATCACGCCGGGCAGCATATCCGCTTTGCCATCCGCCGTCAGGTTCTCGACCGTCTGCAACAAGCAGGGCCAGCGTGGATTCAGGGTAAACCTGCGGGGAGCTGGGCGACGTTGGTACTCGAGCAAATTGACGATATGCATGATTACTATGCACGCTACCTGCCGCAAATGGCGCTGGCAGTGTCGGTGCCGTTGCTGATTGTGGTGGCGATCTTCCCCTCTAACTGGGCTGCGGCGCTCATTCTGCTGGGCACAGCACCGTTAATTCCGTTGTTTATGGCGCTGGTTGGGATGGGGGCTGCCGATGCTAACCGGCGTAACTTTCTCGCTCTTGCTCGCTTAAGTGGGCATTTCCTCGATCGCCTGCGCGGCATGGAAACATTGCGTATTTTTGGTCGTGGTGAAGCTGAAATTGAAAGTATTCGTTCTGCTTCGGAAGATTTCCGCCAACGGACAATGGAAGTGCTACGGCTGGCGTTTTTATCCTCCGGCATTCTCGAATTTTTTACCTCGCTGTCAATTGCTCTGGTGGCGGTCTACTTTGGTTTTTCCTATCTCGGCGAGCTGGATTTTGGTCACTACGATACTGGCGTGACGCTGGCTGCGGGTTTTCTGGCCCTGATCCTTGCGCCGGAGTTTTTCCAGCCATTACGCGATCTCGGTACGTTTTATCATGCTAAAGCCCAGGCTGTTGGTGCAGCTGACAGTCTGAAAACGTTTATGGAAACCCCGCTCGCCCATCCGCAGCGCGGTGAGGCGGAATTAGCATCGACCGATCCGGTGACCATTGAGGCCGAGGATCTGTTTATCACGTCGCCGGAAGGTAAAACGCTGGCCGGACCGCTGAACTTTACTTTGCCAGCAGGCCAACGTGCAGTGTTGGTTGGTCGCAGCGGTTCAGGTAAAAGCTCACTGCTGAACGCGCTTTCTGGTTTTCTTTCATATCAGGGATCATTACGAATCAACGGGATAGAATTACGCGATTTATCACCAGAATCATGGCGTAAACATCTCTCCTGGGTTGGGCAAAACCCACAATTACCGGCAGCAACATTGCGGGATAACGTACTACTGGCGCGACCTGATGCCAGCGAACAAGAATTACAAGCAGCGCTGGATAACGCCTGGGTCAGCGAGTTTCTACCGCTCCTGCCACAAGGCGTTGATACGCCTGTTGGCGACCAGGCTGCCCGCCTTTCCGTGGGGCAGGCGCAGCGCGTGGCGGTGGCCCGTGCGTTACTAAATCCCTGTTCGCTATTACTGTTGGATGAACCCGCTGCCAGCCTTGATGCTCACAGTGAACAGCGCGTAATGGAGGCGCTGAATGCCGCCTCTCTGCGCCAGACAACGTTAATGGTCACCCACCAGTTAGAAGATCTTGCTGACTGGGATGTCATTTGGGTTATGCAGGATGGCCGGATTATTGAGCAAGGACGTTACGCGGAATTAAGTGTGGCTGGTGGCCCATTCGCCACATTACTGGCCCATCGTCAGGAGGAGATTTAAATGCGCGCTTTGCTACCCTATCTGGCACTGTATAAACGTCATAAATGGATGTTAAGTCTTGGTATCGTGCTGGCAATTGTCACGCTGCTCGCCAGTATCGGTCTGTTGACACTTTCCGGCTGGTTCCTCTCGGCCTCAGCGGTTGCGGGGGTTGCCGGACTGTACAGCTTCAACTATATGCTACCCGCTGCGGGCGTGCGTGGCGCAGCAATCACCCGTACTGCCGGGCGTTATTTTGAACGTCTGGTAAGTCACGACGCGACTTTCCGCGTGTTGCAGCATCTGCGCATTTACACCTTCAGCAAATTGCTGCCCCTCTCCCCTGCCGGACTGGCGCGCTATCGTCAGGGCGAATTGCTCAATCGCGTGGTGGCGGATGTTGATACGCTCGATCATCTTTATCTGCGCGTTATCTCGCCGCTGGTGGGCGCTTTTGTGGTGATTATGGTGGTGACAATCGGGTTAAGTTTCCTTGATTTCACCCTCGCCTTTACGCTGGGCGGCATTATGTTACTGACGCTTTTCCTGATGCCACCGCTGTTTTATCGTGCGGGAAAAAGCACCGGGCAAAATCTGACTCATCTTCGCGGACAGTATCGCCAACAACTGACGGCCTGGCTGCAAGGGCAAGCTGAGCTGACCATTTTTGGTGCCAGCGATCGTTATCGCACGCAACTAGAGAATACAGAAATTCAATGGCTGGAAGCGCAACGCCGTCAATCTGAACTGACCGCATTGTCGCAAGCGATAATGCTACTCATTGGCGCGTTAGCGGTGATCCTGATGCTGTGGATGGCGTCTGGCGGCGTTGGCGGCAATGCTCAACCCGGCGCGTTAATTGCCCTGTTTGTCTTCTGCGCGTTAGCCGCGTTTGAAGCACTGGCACCAGTAACGGGTGCATTTCAGCATCTGGGGCAAGTCATTGCCTCTGCCGTTCGGATCACTGATTTAACGGATCAAAAACCGGAAGTCACCTTCCCTGATACCCAAACTCGTGTTGCCGATCGCGTTTCGCTGACATTACGGGATGTTCAGTTCACTTATCCGGAGCAATCCCAACAGGCACTTAAAGGGATTTCTCTTCAGGTAAACGCCGGGGAACATATTGCGATTCTCGGGCGAACCGGATGCGGCAAATCAACACTGTTACAACTGCTGACCCGCGCTTGGGACCCGCAACAGGGCGAGATTTTGCTTAACGATAGCCCCATAGCCAGCCTGAATGAAGCGGCTCTACGACAGACCATCAGCGTTGTTCCTCAGCGAGTGCATCTGTTTAGCGCCACGCTGCGTGATAATCTGTTACTCGCCTCGCCTGGCAGTAGTGATGAGGCTCTGGCGGAGAGCTTGCGTCGCGTTGGCCTGGAGAAGCTGCTCGAGGATGCAGGTCTCAACAGTTGGTTAGGTGAAGGCGGACGCCAGCTCTCCGGTGGTGAACTGCGCCGTCTGGCTATCGCCCGTGCGCTGTTACATGATGCGCCACTGGTGTTGCTGGATGAACCTACCGAAGGCTTAGATGCCACAACCGAAAGCCAGATCCTTGAATTGCTTGCAGAAATGATGCGTGAGAAAACGGTGTTAATGGTCACCCATCGACTTCGCGGACTCTCTCGTTTCCAACAAATAATAGTGATGGACAACGGGCAAATTATTGAGCAAGGTACTCACGCAGAGCTGCTTGCCAGACAGGGGCGTTATTACCAGTTCAAGCAGGGTTTGTAAGCTATTATTGAACGATCCGACTTGCGTGGAGTTTTGCGGTCATGCGCCTGGTTCAGCTTTCTCGCCATTCAATAGCCTTCCCTTCCCCGGAAGGCGCATTACGTGAGCCTAACGGCCTGCTGGCACTTGGGGGCGATCTTAGCCCTGCGCGCCTGTTAATGGCTTACCAGCGTGGTATTTTTCCGTGGTTTTCTCCAGGCGACCCCATCCTCTGGTGGTCGCCCGATCCCCGCGCGGTGCTATGGCCAGAATCACTGCATATCAGCCGTAGTATGAAGCGATTTCATAAACGCTCGCCCTATCGTGTCACGATGAATTACGCTTTTGGTCAGGTCATTGAAGGCTGTGCCAGCGATCGCGAAGAAGGAACCTGGATCACGCGTGGCGTGGTCGAAGCCTACCATCGCCTTCACGAACTCGGCCATGCCCACTCCATTGAAGTCTGGCGTGAAGATGAGCTTGTCGGCGGTATGTACGGCGTGGCCCAGGGAACGCTATTTTGTGGCGAGTCCATGTTCAGCCGGATGGAAAATGCGTCTAAAACGGCGCTTCTGGTATTCTGTGAGGAATTTATCGGTCATGGCGGTAAGCTTATCGACTGCCAGGTCCTTAACGATCACACAGCATCGCTTGGTGCCTGCGAAATTCCCCGCCGGGATTACCTTAATTATCTCAATCAAATGCGCCTCGGACGATTGCCGAATAATTTCTGGGTACCACGATGCTTGTTTTCACCACAAGAATGAATGTTTTCGGCACATTTCTCCCCAGAGTGTTATAATTGCGGTCGCAGAGTTGGTTACGCTCATTACCCCGCTGCCGATAAGGAATTTTTCGCGTCAGGTAACGCCCATCGTTTATCTCACCGCTCCCTTATACGTTGCGCTTTTGGTGCGGCTTAGCCGTGTGTTTTCGGAGTAATGTGCCGAACCTGTTTGTTGCGATTTAGCGCGCAAATCTTTACTTATTTACAGAACTTCGGCATTATCTTGCCGGTTCAAATTACGGTAGTGATACCCCAGAGGATTAGATGGCCAAAGAAGACAATATTGAAATGCAAGGTACCGTTCTTGAAACGTTGCCTAATACCATGTTCCGCGTAGAGTTAGAAAACGGTCACGTGGTTACTGCACACATCTCCGGTAAAATGCGCAAAAACTACATCCGCATCCTGACGGGCGACAAAGTGACTGTTGAACTGACCCCGTACGACCTGAGCAAAGGCCGCATTGTCTTCCGTAGTCGCTGATTGTTTTACCGCCTGATGGGCGAAGAGAAAGAACGAGTAAAAGGTCGGTTTAACCGGCCTTTTTATTTTGTGATATGTATGAAGTACTTTGGAAGTATAAGTCCGTAACTTGTCTCGATGTAGATATACTGCACAACTTGTTTACAGTATGAGCAAACAATAATTATCATTAAAATTCTTCTTGACCGTTTTACTCCAACTCCCTATAGTAGCGCCCCGTTGCCACCCATGAGGTCAGGCGACAAAACAATTTGGTGAGGTGTCCGAGTGGCTGAAGGAGCACGCCTGGAAAGTGTGTATACGGCAACGTATCGGGGGTTCGAATCCCCCCCTCACCGCCATATTTAAAGAAGAGCTCGTACGAAAGTGCGAGCTTTTTTTTCGCATTTTATCTGTCTGTACGGCAGTGAACGCGTTCGCAAAGGTTTTACCGCACCCCGTCGATTTCTAA
>OAWD01000101.1_pt1 | contig 87841 bp, 92 predicted proteins | sample 1495361 | NCBI WGS metagenome assembly OAWD01 (sample SAMEA2580130, study PRJEB22360) | human gut metagenome | biome: human gut; feature: human-associated habitat; material: faeces | place: Denmark | collected 2008/2010 | reverse complement strand
AAAGCACCTGCGTTTCATAACCCCGTCGGTGCCTTTCGCAGAAAGGCGGATTATAGGAATGCTGCTGCAAACGATTCTGGAAGGACTGGGGCTGGGGGCGCTACTGGTCTTGGTGTGCGCCATCGGCATCCACAAGGGCGCTGTCGGCATGGTGCATCTGTATGACGAAAAGGTGCAGGAGCGATGCATCGCACTGGGGCTGACCACAAAGGAAAAGATCAAGCAAAGCTCGCTGCGCTTCAAGCTGATCTGCGTTCCGGGATATCTTGCTTATGTGCTGATTTTCGTGTATGCCATCAACGGCGCACATACATTTTGGGACGGTTTCTGGCAGTGCTTTGTGATCCTGTCTGTGATGAATCTCATCGACCGGCTTGGCATCGACGGCTATTGGGTCGGACACACCAAGGCGTGGGTGATACCGGGGACAGAGGATCTGATGCCGTACATCTCGAAATCAGACAAGCAGAAGAAATGGCTGTTCGGCACCATGGGGATGGCCGTGATTTCCCTGCTCCTTGCGGGACTCGGGCTGCTGCTGTAAGGAGGAAATACCGATGTCAAAGAAAGCGACCGAATTTCAGAAAAGAGAAATGAGCAAGATGTACCGCGGCAAGGAAATATTCAAGCCGCTGAACACCGGCTGGGTGGATGAGCGCGTGGCCTGCGTGCGGGAGTGGGTGGCGAACATTTTCTTCTACCGCAAGGGCGACACGACCATCATGATCGACGCCGGATACAACTACGACCGGCTGGAGGAAAAGATGGGCTGGCTGGGCATTGATCCAACGTCCATCCGGCACATCCTCATCACTCATCAGGACACCGACCACGTGGGCGCGGTGGAGGCAGACAGCCCCGGTTTGTTCCGGAGCGCAAAGCTCTATATCGGCGAGATTGAAAACCGGTATCTCACCGGCGAGGTGCGGCGAAAAGTCATATACCATCTCTATAAATTGCCGCAGGTCACAATTAACAACGAAAAGGTGCTGCTGCATGACGGCGAGACTTTCGAGATTGACGGCATCAAAATTGAGTGCTTCCTTGTCCCCGGTCACACATGGGGGCATATGGTCTATCTTATTGACGACAAATATCTCTTCACCGGCGACACTCTCTGGTTCGGCGCGGACGGCGGCTACAGTTTCATTTCCTCTCTGGCAGAAAGCAACAAACTGGCGGTAAAGTCGCTGGCGGCACTGGAGCAGAAGCTGCAAAGCCGTGGATTACACCCGCTGTTTCTCACCGGTCACACCGGCTGGACGGACAACTTCGAGTTCTCCTTTGCCCATAAGGACAAGCTTTGCTCACCGTTCCAAAAGCGGGTTCCCGACCCCACCGCGCCTTACGACGCCTACGATGAATCAGACGATACGGAGGAAGCGGCGAGGGCCGGGTATCTTCAGGCTGTGGTGCGATAAAGGAGGATGACTGTGCGCTATAAAATTGAAAAGAACACGGTGCAGGAGACGCTGATCATTCCGCTGTACGCACGGAAAATGTGCTCCGAGCTGTACCCCAATTTGTACCGGGATGAGGCGGCGCGGCGGCTGGTAAACGCGGTCGACTATGATTTTTCCGCCTTGGAGAAAAAATCCCGCAATTTGATGCAGCGCTTCGGCTTCCTTGAGGTCGCCATGCGGCAGAACGACCTTGCCTACGAGGTGCGGGATTATCTGAAAACGCACCCCACGGCAGCAGTGGTAAACCTCGGCTGTGGGCTGGACTGCACCGGCCGCGCCTGCGACAACGGACACTGCAAAATCTACAATCTGGACTTTCCGGATGTCATCGCGGTGCGGAATCAGCTGCTTCCCGCCGGAGAGCGGGAAACGAACATCCCCTGCGACCTGAACGACACAGCGTGGTTTGACAAAATCGACGCCTCCGGCGGCGCGGTGTTCTTTGCGTCCGGCGTGTTCTACTATTTCATGAAAGAACAGGTGAGGATACTGGTACGGGCCATGGCAGACGCCTTTCAAGGCGGCGTACTTGTGTTTGACGCCGCCAACGAAAAGGCGGTGAAACTGATGTTGAAAACATGGCTGAAGGATGCCGAGATCAAGGATGTGGGCGCATACTTTGCCGTTTCGGACGCGAAAAGCGAGATCGGCGCGTGGGACAGCAGTTTGCGGGTCTCCAGCCGGGGCTATATGCTGGGCTACAACGATCTGAAAGGCCCGTCAGTCAGCGGCTTTTTCCGCTTCCTTGCCCGGGTCGGCGATGGGATGATGAACATGCAGATCGTAAAAATCAAATTTAGAGGGAAACAATGAAGCACCTGCACCTTGATGTGGAGGCCGCCGGCTTCTACGGCGCGTATTGGCCGTGCACCGGCGGATCGGACTGCGTGGTGATCGCTATGATCGGAGACGATCCGGAGGACCGGCTTGCCCGCTCGGCTGCGAAATGGCTTTGCGCTCGCGGCGTAAACGTACTCACCATGTCGCCTGCGAAAAAGGATTACGGCCATCACAACTATCCATTGGAGCGTGTGGAGGCAGCAATTAACTGGCTGAAAAACCACGGTATCCGCAAAATCGGTATTGTGGGTGCATCTACAACGGGCACACTGGCGTTGACAGCGGCAACCTACTTTTCGGATATTACCCTGACCATCGGCATGACACCCAGCGATTTTATCTGGCAGGGATTCATGCAGGGCAAGAAAGATGGTTGCAAAGAATGGCCTATTGAGGGTGAATCTCTCTTTTCCTACCAAGGAGAGCCTTTGCCTTATATGCCATTTGTTTATCAACACCCGCAGTATTGGCAGTGCATTGCCACCGAAACCAAGCGTACCGGCGATATGGTCAACTCATGGAAGCTTTTTGACGATTCCGAAAAGGCACATCCTATTACAGAAGCTGAGTTCATCAAGGTAGAAAATATCAAGGGTAAGCTCTTGCTCATTGGCGCAGAGGATGATGTGCTGTGGGACACAGCAAAGTATATTCGCCGTATGGAAAAGCGCCTTGCAGAAAAGCTGCATGAATGCGAGATCGAAACAATGGTTTATACTCACGGCACCCACTTTGTCTTTCCGGAGGGGATGCTGAAAATCATGCTGCCGGTTGGCTCCGGCCTGTTTGTAAAGCTGGCGTTTCAGGCGGCAAAGAAATATCCCAAGGAATGTCGCCAGACCCGGAAAGACATCGAGAAGCGGATGAACCGGACTCTGGCAGAATGGAAAGGAGCGAAGTGAGATGCGTTGGATGGAAATGCCCATAGCCATATGGGCAGTGTTTGCAAAGTCCTTTCAAGCGCAGCTGACGGCGGTACTGGGCTATGACCCGGACACCGCACGTAAGATCACGGAAAAGGCCAAGCCGAAGTACCGTGAGATCATCGCAAAGCTGCCCGAATTTGAAAAAGGTGATCGGTTTAGCATGAACATCATTGGCTGCGCCATGCTGGGGGCGTTTGTCCTCTCCATGCCACGCCGTCCCGATGTGGAAAGCCTTACCGACTACTATGAGAAAGCTCAGATAACGCCGCTGATGAAATGGTTCTGCCGCCAAAGCGGCAAGTCGAAGTTCACGCCCAAGGATATTGCCGGAATGAAAGCCACCGCCGCCCGGAAGGCGGCTGACCGCAACCCCTACTCGTGGAATATGGACTTTTACGAGTATCCCGACGGCAGCGGTTATGAGGGGCGCTTCACGAAATGCGGCATCTGCACGCTGATGCAGGAGCTGGGGATTTATGACCTGACACCCGCCATGTGCCATTTGGACTACGCCATGAGCGAGGCGGGCGGCGTGACGAATTTTGTGCGGCAGTACACGTTGGCCTCCGGCGGCCCTTACTGCGACTGCGGGTACAAGAAGAAGCGGCTGCAAGAGGACAGAGCATGAAATACTTTGAATTCGGACAAGAGCACCCGGAACTGATGGTGATGCTCCACGGCGGCGGCGGATATGTATATCTGGCACGGCATCGCCAGCTCCACGGAAAAGAAGCTGGCGAAACACGTCAAAGCGTGGCAGGACGAGGGATATGCCTTTACCTACAAGGTATTTCCCAACATGGGTCACGGAACGCTGGCTGGCGAACATCCGGAGCAGTTTTCGAATGAGGTGCAGGCGGCGCACCAGTGCAGCCTGCAAAAGGAGAAGCGATGAGAGACAACAAACTGCAATTCAATCGCAGCTGCCATGTGCTGTATTCCAAAGCCTGCAAAAAGCAGATTCAATCGAAGATTGCCCTGCATTATCCGGAAGCGCAGCGCGAGGCCGTCTGGGAGCGGGTGCAGCGGCAGTATGTGGAATTTCTCTCGGACTGGCGGACAGACTTGGGCGGGAAGAAAAACTTTCACAACGGCGCGGGCGGCACCTACGACTGCATCGCCATTATGAGCTGTTATGCCGTGTGCCGGGATGTTGTTTCATTTCGGGAGATCGAGGAAATCGAGGAAAATCTGATCCTGCCTGCCTTCCGCAAGCTCTCCAGATTCGTGGACTGCAACAAACCCTTTTTTAAGAAGCTGATGTATCTGGCATTTCAGAACGCCGAAAAGCAGTGCAGCAGGTGGCACGATTACGAGATGCACATTGCGCCATACGACAAGGACAAACCCATCTATTACGAATTTACCGCCTGCCCGGCGGCGGAGTTTGCCGTAAAGCACGGTCTGACGGACATTATGCCTGCCCTGTGCAATGTGGACTTTGCCTCCATGGAACTGCTTCACGCCCGCTTGGTGCGGAAGGGCACCTGCGTGGACGGCTGCAAGTGTGACTATACCATCTGTGGCGATAAAGACCCATATCTGCGCGACCATCCCGAATACCGGGATGAGGCGGGATACCGCAGAAACCGTTAAGGAGAAGGAGAAAATGATCATGAGAATTTTGGTATTCGGCGCGGGCGTTCTGGGGTGCAATCTGGCCAACAATCTGTTCCGCGCAGGAAAGGATGTCACGCTGCTGGCAAGAGGCCCATGGGCAGATGAGATTCGGCGAAACGGGCTGCGGATCAAAAATACACTTTCCCGCCGCACGGCAGTCAGCCCCATTCCGGTGGCAGCGGAGCTTTTGCCGGGAGACGACTATGATGTAATTTTTGTGGCTGTGCGGTACACGCAGATCGAAACAATTCTCGAAACTCTGCGGGCAAGCCTGGCGAAAACGATGATCTTTGTGGGCAACAATGTGCGCGCCTCGGAAACGGCAGCGCTTTTGCTGGAGAAGAACGTGCTGTTTGCCTTTACCAGCGCCGCCGGACACAGAGAAAGCAATTATGTGGCCTCGGTAGACCTTCGCAAGATTACCATCGGGCCGCTGCGGAATGCGCCGTCGCAGGAAGCGCTGGTTCAGGAAATCTTTGCAGGCACGAAGTATAAGGTCACCTACGAGCCGAACATGGAGGACTATCTCCTGTGCCACGCTGCGTTTGTGCTCCCGGCGGTTTTTGCCTGCTACAAGACCGACGGCGACCTGAAAAAGCTGAAAAGGGACAACGCTTATCTGAATCGCCTGATCGATGCGAATATCGAGGGTTACCGGGCAATCCGAAACGCCGGTCACGAGATTCTGCCGGATGCAGACAAGGAATTTGAGGATGCAGCATACCGCAAGACCTGCTTTCGCTTTTTTAAGCTCATGTGTGCAACGGCTTTAGGGAAAATCTGTGCGTCCGACCATGCCATGAACGCGGTGGACGAAATGAGCGCACTGAATCGGGACATGAAAGCATTTTTTGACGTGACCGGCGCAAAGTATCCGGTCTGGAAAACGCTGGGAGCAGAATGTGGGAGCTATCTGCGGTAAAAAAGCGACCGGCTGGTCAGAGCTGCGCTCCCTGCGGGGTTCGTTGCTTAAATTTGTGCGGTCGAGGAGCAGGGCAACAAATGCAGATTGCAGAGATTTGATTGAATAAACAATATGATTGACATCTTTTTTCATGACAAAACGGGCATGGTTTCCGGCTTCCCCGGACAAATAGATGGTTTTGAACATGCGGATGGTAACGGAGAAATCCACTACTACCGGCTGTTTGACGGCGTGGGAATCATGCTGCTGCGGCTGGAAATGGAGGCGTACACAGAAATTCGGACACAGATCGGGAGGCTGGAAGTCAATTTCTGCGTGAACGGACGGTTTGAAACCAGCTTTTCCATGCGGGATCGTGTTCTTCTGAAGCCGGGCGACATGGCGGTCAGTTGCTACGATGGCTTTCACGGAAGCAGTTCGGAATCCCGCTTCCCACTGGGTTACTACGAGGGGATCTGCCTGGAGGTAGACCCGAAGGCGGCCAATGACTGGATGGCGCAGAATGCCCCAGCGTTCCGTATCGATTTCTCTGCGCTGAAGCAAAACCTCCTTGACAACAAGTGGTATATGGTGTGCTCCTCGGGATCACGCTGTGAGCACGTGTTTCGGGAGCTTTATGAAAGTGCATCCTACGCGGATCGCACTTTTTTACAGCTGAAAGCACTGGAATTGCTCATGCTGCTGGAGCGTATTCCGCAGGAATCGGAGATAGGTTCCTATTACTCCGCGGAACAGACCGTATTGGTGCATCATCTCCGGGATCACTTGCTGACAAACCGGGAGGGATACATATCCCTCGCCAGCCTTGCGGCGGAGCATGAGATATCGGTATCGCATCTGCAAAAGCTCTTCAAGCAGGTCTATGGCGTGCCGATCTACCGATATATCAAGGAATACCGCCTGGAGCAGGCGGCAGTGGAGCTGGTTCGCAGCGGGAAGTCTGTTACGGAGATCGCGCAGCAAGCAGGCTATGACAACGCCAGCAAATTTTCAGAGAGCTTCAAAAAGCGGTACGGCAAGACACCGTCCCGCTATCGTGCCGATAAAAAGAATGCGGTAAAACGGAGCATCAAAAACAAAACGGAGTAGTTTAAAAACGCAAAGCGTGTTAGAATACCCGGCGGTTAGAGGAAGCTAACCAAGAAGTTTCAGGAGGTACTGTATGAAAAAGAAATTTGCTGCTTTTGTGCTTTGCGTGATCTGCCTGCTGTCGGCTGCCGGCTGCGGCCAGGCGAAAACGGATGAACAGACGCCGCCGACTGACCAGAGCGCGGTGACCGACGATTATCTGACCACCATCAGCGGCACGTATGTGGAGCTGTTCCCGGAGCTGTCAAAATCCGAGTATCGGAATATCTGGATCGATGCCACCACGCCGCTGGCAGGCGCGGAGAACGCGGAGACTGCCACGGATATGCTGCTGGGAATGTGCATGGCGGAGCCTTACGGCCCGGAGGCGGCGGAAAAATACGCGGCAGACCCGGACAGCATGGCGTTTAACTGCTATTTTCTGGGCGGCGTGGACAAGTTTGTGATGGACGGTCACACGATCACCGGTCTGGACGCGCAGGGACAGGAGGTTTTCTCCCACACCTATAAGTTGCTGGATGAGGAGAACGAAAACGGCTTCATCTTCTATCAGAGCGAGGATGAAAATTCCGGCCAGTTTACCTATTTCGCCTTCTCGCCCGACACCATGGAAACCACCTATCATCTGGAGTTTCGCTATGCGGAGGATCTGAGTGATCTTCAAAGCTGGTTCGAGGGCAATTATGCCTATTGGAATGCCGCCGCGATTGCGGAGGATTACGATCAGGCAACCATGGAAAATGTCATTGAGCTTTTTGCCACGGAAAATTTGTCTGAGGCAGAATAAAGCGCATGCGCACCCGATCATACCAGACGGGTGCGCATATCACCTTTACGGTAAGGATGTGATTTGATTGAAAAAAACATCGGACTTTTCCCGCCTGATGGGCTATGCGGGCAGGTATCGGGTTTTTACCTATGCCTCCTGGGTGCTTTCCGCCATCAGCGCGCTGACGGCGCTGGTGCCGTTCCTCTATATCTGGATGATTCTGCGGGATGTACTGGCCGCTGCGCCGGATTATGCGCAGGCGGTGAACATTCCCCATTACGGCTGGATGGCAGTGCTATTCGCGGTGCTGTCTTACCTTATTTATATTGCAGCGCTGATGTGCTCCCATCTGTCGGCGTTCCGGGTGGCGACCAATCTGCGGCTGGCAGTGTCGGAGCATCTGGCAGTGCTGCCGCTGGGCTTTGCCGAGAACTTCGGCAGCGGTAAGCTGCGCAAGATTATCCACGAGAGTACCGGAGCCGCCGAGACCTATCTTGCCCACCAGCTGCCCGACCAGTACAATGCCATCGCCACTCCGGTGGGGCTGCTGGTGCTGCTGTTGGCGTTCGACTGGAGGCTGGGGCTGCTGAGCCTTGCGCCGGTGGTGCTGGCTTTCCTCATTATGGCGACCATGACCGGCAAGCGGATGGTTGAAAAAATGCGGCAGTACGGCAACGCCTTGGAGGCCATGTCCAACGAGGCAGTGGAATACGTCCGAGGCATTCCAGTGGTCAAGACCTTCGGGCAGAGTGTGTTTTCCTTCAAAAAATTCAAGACCGCCATTGATGAGTACGAAAAGTGGGTCGTCTCCTACACCAAAGACCTGCGCCTGCCCATGATGTTCTACACCGCCGCCGTCAACGGCGTGTTCGCCTTTCTGATTGCAGGCGGGCTGCTGTTCACGACACACGGCGTGACCCCGGTATTTCTGCTGAACCTGCTGTTCTATATCATCATCACGCCGGTGATCTCCCTGACCTTGACCCGCATAATGTACATGAGCGAGAACAAGATGGTGGTAGCGGATGCGCTGGCACGCATCGACTCGGTGCTGGAGGCAGCACCCATGCAGGCTCAGGCTGTTCCTCAGCACCCGCAGGATGCTTCTGTCGCGCTGCAGAACGTGCATTTCAGCTATGACGGAAAAAACGAGGTTATTAAGGGCGTTTCGCTGGAGATTCAGCCGGGACAGACTGTGGCTTTTGTAGGTCCCTCCGGCGGCGGAAAATCCACGCTGGCAAACCTTGTCTGCCGGTTCTTTGATGTGCAGAGCGGCAGCGTCCGAGTAGGCGGAGCGGATGTGCGGGCAATCCCCAAGGAAGAGCTGATGGATACTATCTCCTTTGTGTTCCAGAACAGCCGCCTGCTCAAGGGCAGCATTCTGGATAATGTCCGTCTTGGCAGACCGCAGGCCACCGAAGCCGAGGTGCTGGCAGCGTTGAAAGCAGCGCAGTGCATGGATATCGTAGAGAAGTTCCCGGCGGGCATCCATACCGTCATTGGCACCAAGGGCGTGTATCTGTCCGGCGGCGAGCAGCAGCGCATTGCCATTGCCCGCGCCATGCTGAAAAATGCGCCCATCCTGATTCTGGACGAGGCCACCGCCTTTGCCGACCCGGACAATGAAGCTAAGGTGCAGGCAGCCTTTGCCCGGCTTGCCAAGGGCAAAACCGTGCTGATGATCGCACACCGCCTGTCCACCGTAGCCAACGCCGACTGCATCTATGTGGTGCAGGATGGGCAAATTGCAGAATCCGGCACAAAGGACGAGCTGTGCGCACAGAACGGTCTGTTTGCCCGGATGTGGCAGGAGTATCAGGCCTCGGTGCAGTGGAAGGTCGCAAAGGAGGGGTAAAGATGATCGAAAAAATTCAACACGCCACCGCCAGCTCCCCGGAGGGCGCAAGGGGGCTTGTAAAGGGCGTTTTGGCGTGTGCGTTCCAGAATATGGCATTCATGCTGCCCACCGGGCTGCTGTATCTCCTGGTAAAAGACCTGCTGGCAGGCTCAGCGAGCGGGAGAACCGCCTTTTATCTGCTGGGGTGTGCGGTCTGCTTTGCGCTGATTTTGCTGACCACATGGTTCCAGTACAACGGCACCTATTTTACGACTTATAAAGAGAGCGGCACCCGCCGCCTGACCCTTGCGGAGCGGCTGCGCAAGCTGCCCCTGTCCTTTTTCGGTAAGCACGACCTTGCCGACCTGACCAGCACCATCATGGCAGACTGCGAGGTGTTGGAAAAGAACTGCTCCCACTTCATCCCCGGTCTGTTCGGTTCCCTCATCTCCACGGTGCTCATTGCCTTGAGCCTGTTCGCCTTTGACGGACGTATGGCGCTGGCGGCCCTGTGGGTAATCCCGGTATCCGCCGCCATCGTGGTGGGCAGCTACCGGGTGCAGGACAAGGTGCAGGCCAAGACCATGGCGGCGAAAATAGCCTGTGCGGACGGCATTCAGGAGTACATCGAAACCCTCCGCGACCTGAAAGCCAGCAATGCGGAGCAGCGGTATCTGTCCGGTCTTTCCGACAAAATTCGGGCTGTGGAAAAGCAGTCCATCGCGGCAGAGCTGGAAACAGCGCTGTTTGTGTCCTCTGCGAGCATGGTGCTCAAGCTGGGCATTGCATCGGTGGCACTCACCGGCTCGGTGCTGCTGGTGCAGGGCAGTATCGATGTGCTGACCCTGTTTCTATTCCTGATGGCGGCTTCCCGGATGTATGACCCTATGCAGGGCGCGTTGCAGAATCTGGCGGCGGTCATTGCCATGCGCACCAATGTGGGGCGGATGAACGAGATTCTGGACGCTCCCCTGCAAACCGGCAGCGAGCAGCTGACCAATCAGGGCTGCGATATCGTGTTCGACCATGTGGGCTTTGCCTACAACCCCGGCGAAACGGTGCTGCGGGATGTCTCCTTTACCGCAAAGCAGGGCGAGGTCACGGCACTGGTGGGCCCCTCCGGCGGCGGCAAGACTACTGTTTCCCGGCTGGCGGCACGGTTCTGGGACTACCAGAAGGGCATCATCACCGTGGGCGGCATGGAGGTTTCCAGAATCGACCCGGAAAAGCTCATGAGCCTGTATTCCATCGTGTTTCAGGATGTGACTCTGTTTGACAATACGATACTGGAAAATATCCGTCTGGGGCGCAAAGGTGCCACCGACGAGGAGGTCCTTGCGGCGGCAAAGCTGGCAAACTGCGAGGAATTTGCCGAAAAGCTGCCGGACAAGTGGCACACGAACATCGGGGAAAACGGCTGCGCTCTTTCCGGCGGCGAGCGTCAGCGCATCTCCATTGCCCGCGCTTTCCTGAAGGATGCGCCCATCATTCTGCTGGACGAAGCCACCGCCAGTCTGGACGTGGAGAACGAAACTGCCATTCAGGAGGCACTTTCCCGGCTCATAAAACACAAAACTGTCCTTATCATCGCCCATCGGATGCGCACCGTAGCTGGGGCGGACAAAATCGTGGTGCTGTCCGACGGTGTGGTGGCCGAACAGGGCGCACCCGATGCACTTTATGCCCGGAACGGCCAGTACACCCACATGGTGGATCTGCAGACCGAAAGCCAGCGCTGGGCCATCTGACCCAATTCAAAAACAGCCCCTCAGCACAACAAAAAAGGACATCTATTCGAAAGAATAGGTGTCCTTTTTAGCACCCGAATCCGTCAGCTAACAGTCATGTTTAAATTACTTCCTTATCACTGTTAAGCCAAGGTTTTCAGGGGTTTTTGTCATTCAACTTCAATCTGGATATTTTTGCTTGGCAATTTTTCAACCTTTGATTCTGCCAAGTATCTCCCTCAATCGGCTATTTGTATATGATAACAGGAACCTGTTTTACCTTTTTGCCTGCCTGTATTCTTTCCAATGCAAACACCATATTTGGAGTCCGTTCAAAAAAGCCGATATCTCTTTTCCAACTGAGTCCGCATTTGCAGTGGAACAGACCGATAAACTGTTGCTTCATCTTCCGGCCACAATTGGGGCAGACCCGTTTACTGCTCATCAGTGTTCCTCCATCTGGGTGGTGGAAGCGTCCGCACAGGAAATGCCATACTGCCGGAGCAAATCTCGCGCACGCGCCTCCCCGTCTTGGCTAATTCGTATAGGAGCTTTTCCACAGTCATTAAGTACCAGCCCCGCCGCATCCAACCGGCTCAGCGCGCTGCGGTCGTGGCCCTTCCAGGTCAGGCGGAGCTTCTCGGCCGTTCGGATCGGTTTATGCCGAATCTCTTCGGTAGGGCATTCCTGCCAAGAAGTCAGATACAAAAGCATTAAAGTCAGCTCGTCAATGATCTTGTCCATATCCTGCATCTGGCTGACCCTCCAGCATTTCAATCCTGTGGTCTCCCACCAGGGATTTCATCATTTGTATTGCACTGGCGTTGAGCCGCAGCAAGCGCTCACTTTGGGGAACGCCCTGCCGGATCAGCTCTGCATTAATGCTCTCCAGGTTTGCCAGAACAATCAACTGGTGAAGGCTTGCCTCATCGCGGATGTTGCCTGGGCTGTCAGGGTGTGCCTGCCTCCATTCTTTTGCGGTGATGCCGAACAGGGCTACATTCAGGACATCAGCCTCGCTGGCATAAGTAAAGCTCTGACGTTGTGGGGTGATGTCCGGAGGGATCAGCATATCCTTGATCGCATCGGTATGGATCCGATAATTGATTTTGGCCAGTGTCCGGTTGAGATTCCAGCCAAGGGCAAGCCGGCTGTTTTCATCCGCCTTTAGCCGCTGGTAGTCCTTGATGATGTATAGCTTGAACTCAGCAGAAATCCAGGAGGCAAACTCGAAAGCAATATCCCTGTGCGCAAATGTACCGCCATATCTCCCAGCTTTAGAAAAGATCCCGATTGCGCTGGTCGCGTCAACCCACTTTTTCGGAGACATGGTAAACGTGTTAGACCCAGCCTGGATCCTAAACCCGTCGAATTCGACGGGTTTAAATTCCGGATTGTTGAGCTGCTCCCATAACCCCAGAAATTCAATTGTGTCCCGGTTCCGCATCCAATTCTTGATCACATCATCCGGGGCGTCGCTCTTATAGCGTGCAATATCTGTCAGGGAGATGTAGTCGTTCTCATCGCCGCTGGAAACGACGGCAATATCTGTCCCTTTGGCATGAATATGATCTTTCATAGGCTTCTTTGACGCCATGCGCTCACACTCCTTGTGCAATGATCTGATCCAGCAGCCCTTGGCAGCCCGCCAGCACATCCCGCCAGGTGGCATCGAAATCCTCGGTGTACCAGGGGTCCGCTACCTCCTGCTCCAGGCGGCCGGCGTATTCCATCAGCAGGTGCATCTTGTCGTTGAAGTCGCCGCCGCAGATGCGGTACATGCTGCGGAGGTTTGCCCTGTCCATCCCAATGAGCAGGTCGTATTCCTCGTAGTCGCTGTTGCGGAGCTGCCGGGCGGCATGGCCGCTGCAGGAGATACCGTGTTCCGCCAGCTTCCGCCGGGCAGGCGGGTAGACCGGGTTGCCGATCTCCTCCCGGCTGGTGGCCTCCGAGGCGATCTGGAACCGGTCCTCCAGTCCCGCCTTTTTCACCAAGTTCTTCATCACATACTCGGCCATCGGGCTCCGACAAATATTGCCATGACACACAAAAAGGATCTTCTTCATGCTCCAGACACCCCACTGATACTATGTTGCTCTCAGTATAACAGGTATTGTCCGGTTCGTCGAGTTCTTCCCGCAGCCATGCTCCGGCTTGGATCTGTTCCAGCAGCTCCACCTTTGTCCAGTGGTGCCCCAGAGCGGCCCGGAGATACCAGGTGCGCTCGTCAAAGCTCTCACAGCCTTCTAGGATGGCCATATTTTGTGTCCAGCCCAGCTTCAGGGCCAGCGCCCTCAGCTCTGAATTGTCGGCATAGGCGCGGTAAAATTCCCGCATCCGCCGCAGGTTTCGCGGGGAGAATCCTCTATCCCCAGGGTAGTTTGCCTGGAGATACTCGGCGGCCATGACCGCCGTGCCCTTCTCCGGGTGGGCACAGACGATCTTGCCGATCTCAAAGTACAGCTCCATCTGCGGGAACTCCGCCCCCATGAGCTGATCCAGCATCCCATACATGGCGCTGTAATCGGTTGGCTTTCTGACGTTCATTGAGCTCTCCTTTCTGGCGCCCCGCGCCTGCTTTGATCGCAAAAGGGAGCACGGCGTCTGATGCACCGTGCTCCCTTTTGTGGTCAACTACATAAGTGTTTGGAAGATGTCGCTCTCCAGAGTCACCACATCTTCCAGTGGAATCTCTGTCCCGTCTGTCAAAACCAGGCTCCGCTCCAGTTCTCTGAGCTTTTTCAGTCGGCCGGTGGTGGTCAGGTAAGCCCCGCCGTCCTTCTTTTCGTCCCGCTGGAACCAGGTGACGGTGAGCTCCGGCCGTTCGTCCATGTACTCCAGCAGCACAGCCTGCCTCCGGTCCAACTCTGCCTTGGTGTCCTCATCCAACTCTATCTTCTGCTCCGTCAGCCGGGCGGTCTCGGCAATGGCGGCCCCGTGGCCGCTCAGGGCGGCGAAGGGGCTGAAAATCGCGGCCCGGTCACGGATGGGCATCCGGGGGTGCCGCTTGGAGGTGGGATGCGGGAGGTTTATGATGTCGTCGTATGGCCCACTCATGCCTGATGCCCTCCGATCGTTTGGTTGCGCTCTTTGGCCGTGGCGCCATCCTCCAGGTTCATCCCCTTGAGGATGGCGTTCTTGCCGTACCGCTTCTTGATGCCCAGCATGGCCTCCTGGAGCTTCCGCTCCCGGGCATGGGCAGCCTCGTCCGCCTGTTCCTGTTGTTCCCTGGCGGAGTAGTCGGTGAACAGATCCATCTGCTCCGCCTCGTGCCCATTGGGGGCCTCCGCCTCATCCAGCAGCTTGTTGGCGCTGATGCTTAAGCGGCGGATCAGCAGGTTTTTGTCCGCAATCCGATCGTAGAGGGCCGCCGCCGCTTTCTGCAAGTCATTGGCGGACGAGGTGTATGGGAAATTCTCCGTACCCACGGCGTGCTTGGGGATGCTCCGCCCGTAGCGGTCAGTGGCTACCGGGCCGTGGTAGTTCTGACGGCGGCCCGGGTCGTCCAGGTTCTCCCGGTCATAGCCCACGGTGAGCACAAGCTGGTTGGTCACCAGGCCCTTGTCCACCAGCTCCAAGGCCAGGGCGTCCGCCATCTCCCGCACCACCAGACGGGCCTTGTCAAAGTCATAGGGGTACTGGAGCACCTGGCCGGAGACGATGCTCTTGTTCTCCGGCTTGTACGCCTTCACGTCCGCGATGGTGCAGGGCTCCCAGCCCCAGGCGTGGTCGATCAAAATCTCCGCGTTGACCCCGAACAGCTTGTAGAGCAGCTCCTCATTGTGGTAATCTGTAGGCTTGCCAATGGAGCACCGGGCGATGTCCCCCATGGTGTACAGGCCGTTGGCCTCCAGCCTGCCCGCGTAGCCCTTGCCCACCCGCCAGAAGTCCGTCAGAGGCCGGTGCGCCCAGAGCAGGCGGCGGTAGCTCTCCTCCGTGAGCTTGGCGATGCGGACGCCGTGCCGGTCGGCCCGGATATGCTTGGACACGATATCCATGGCAATCTTGGCCAGATACAGGTTGCTCCCCATTCCCGCCGCAGCGGTAATGCCGGTGGTGTTCAGAATATCCAGTAGAATGGTCTGGGTCAGCTCCCGGGCCGTCATCTTGTAGGTATCCAGGTAGTTGGTCACGTCCATGAACACCTCGTCGATGCTGTAGGGGAAGATGTCCTCCGGCGCAATGTATTTCAGGTAGACCCTGTAAATCTTTGTGCTCCAGTCGATATAGTGGGCCATTCTGGGCGGGGCCACCAGGTAGTCCAGAGCCAGAGACGGGTTCTCCTGCACCGACCGGTCGTGCCAAGAGGCGCCGGTGAACCGCCGGCCCGGGGCCTGCCGCTGCCGCCGGAGGTTGACCTCTTTGACCTTCTGCACCACCTCGAAGAGCCTGGCCCGGCCTGAAATGCCGTAGGCCTTCAGGGAAGGGGTTACGGCCAGACAGATGGTCTTGTCCGTCCGCCGCTTGTCCGCCACTACCAGGTTGGTGGTCATGGGATCCAGCCCCCGCTCCACACACTCCACCGAGGCGTAAAAGCTCTTCAAATCGCAGCAAAGGTAGCACTTTTCCTTCACGCCCCGGTCATCTCCTTTCCATCTTAGTATATCACGGGCGCTGTCCAATTATCGGGTTCAGCCCAGCACGGCGTCCAATTCTTCCTGTGTGGCCTCGGGGAAATTCCTCCAGATCTGTTCATCAATCAGGGCCTTGGACTCCGCCGGAGCTACAGAGTAGGCGGATGAGACGTGGTCATAGCCCCACAGGGTCTCCGGGGTGGAGTAGACGGAGATGTGCCAGCTGTAGGGGAAGCCCTTCTTGTTGACCCGCCGGCGGAAATCCCGGATGAGCAGATAGCCGCCCATCTGCAGGTCAGTCACCGTGCCCTCGAAGTTCTTCTCCCCGCCCTTGCCGAATCCGGCCTGCCGCTTGAGTTCAAAGGAGAACCACTCGTCTTTGGTCAGGAACTGGTCCATGATCCGCTTCTGCCGCATGGTGGCCAGCTCCTCGTCCCAGCGGCTGTCGAAGTCGTAGCCGTCCCTCCGCCAGTTGGCGAAGTGGGGAAACCATGCTCTGGAGATGAAGCCCGCCTTGCCGCCGAAGAACTTGCCGTAGGCCACCCTGCCGCTGCGGGCGATCAGCCGCCGCCACTCCCAGGAATCCTGTTCCTCGTCCCCCGTCCACCAATAGAGGTCGGAGGTGTTCTCCTCCGCGGAGAAGCTGTCTACCTCGTTTTTGAACAGGGGCAGGAAGCCCACCTCGTCAATCAAGCCGATGAGCTCCTCCCAGCTCTGGGTGCGGCTGGGGTCATCCCAGTCCAGCCCCCGCATGATCCACGCGCCGTCCTCGATCGCCATCGTACCGCCTCCCCGGAGTTTTTCAAGCCAATTATAGCACATTCGTTCTATCTGCTCCATAGTGGTGAGATATTTTCTTGGACAGAAGGCCGCAAAGGAAAAGGCGGCGGATCAAAACGCCGCCCTTTCCCTTACGGCCTTCTCTATAAAATCTGCACGATTTGCTCCCACAAGAGGATGTGCTTGGTATCAATGGCTTTGTTTCCGTGGTAGTGCCCGAACAGCCAGTAGTGGTATTGCACCCGGTCTTTGACCTCCTGGAGGAAGTCCGTCAGGTGGTCCGCCACATTGTGCCGGGAGAACTGGAGAGCAATGCTGGTGGGGGCGCAGTGAGTGAGGATGTAGTCCACCGCCCAGCCGTGGGCGTCCAGGTTTCGTCTGGCCTCTGCATATTCCTCCTCCGAGGGTAACTCCTCCCTCCACTAGGACAGGTGATCGATGCGGAATCGGGCGTGCTCTTTCCGCTTCAATGTCAGGTATTTTCGCTCAAAGTTGGGATCTTCCAGGCTGAGGATACCGTCCTCAATGTCGTGGGAGGCCGCCCCGCCCATGGTGAAGAAGGTGCGGCCGGCCAGCTCAAATACCTGCCCCCGCATCAGGTGGAGCACGTGGGGCCGGATGTGCTGCACCCTGCCGCCGTGCCAGTTCTCTATCGGGTATTTCACAAGGGCATCGTAGTTTTCATGGTTTCCCGAGACGAAGGCCACCGTGAAGGGCAGCCCTTTCAGCCAGTCCAGCGCCTCGTCATCCCGTTCATCTCCGAACCACACGCCGCCGAAGTCTCCCAGCTGGAGCACCACATCCTCCTTGGTGAGCTCTTGGCCCTCCGGGAAGTATTCCGGGCGAAACCGCTCAAAATTCCAGAGGGTATCACCTATAGCGAAGATCTTCATGCAAGCTTCCTCCTTTTTGGCTGTGCCACATACTGCTCGATCTCCCGGCCATCCCGGAAGGTCACCCGGATCTTCTCCCGGGAGAGCACCGTCACCTTCTCCAGCAGCTGGTGGATGACCTCCTCGTCCCACTCTGTCATCGCCGCCGTCATATGCTCCATGGCGGCCGAGACCGCCCGCAGGCGGTTCTGGAGCCGACCCTGTTCCTGGCAGGCCCCCTCCAGCTGTGCCTTCCGTTCTTTGAGACGGGTGGTGGACTCGGACAGCTCCCGGAACCGCTCCGTGTAGTCCTCTGCTGGGTTGGCTGACGCCTCGGCCAGCAGGCTGTTGAACTGGCTGCTCAGTTCCTCCAGGGCCCTGTCAATGTCCGCCAGGCTCATACTCTCACCCAACATCGGAGCAAGCTCCCACTCCATGACGGCGGTGAGCTGCCGGGCCAGGGTGTCGCGATCCAGCATGACGGCGTTGACGGCGGCCAGGATGGCCTGCTGGAGCGGTTCCTCGTCCAGGGTGGGAGACTGGGTGCAGAACTTCTTCCCGTAGTCCAGGCGGCTGACACACCGCCATACGGGGCGCTTGACTCCGCGCTGGGTCCACACGCACCGCCGGTAGGCCGTCCCGCACTCCCCGCAGAACAGCAGGTTGCTGAGGACATGCTTACCGCTGTACTTCCCCCGGCCGGTGGGGGTGCTCTTTCGCGTGGCACCCGCCTTGGCGTTCCGCCGGGCCATCTCCAGCTGGACGGCGTCGAAGATCTCCCGGCTGACGATGCCCTCATGGTGGTTTTGAATCAGGTATTTGGGGAGCTGTCCGGTGTTGGGGATCACCTTCTTGCTGATGCAGTCCTGGATGAAGGTCTTCTGGAGCAGGACGTCCCCGCAGTATTTCTCGTTGGTCAGGATGCTCCGGATATGGGAGCCCATCCACTCTACTTTTCCGGAGACCGTGGGAATTCTCTGGCCCTCCAGGGCCACTTTGATCTCCCGGATGCTGTCCCCGGCCAAGTAGCGGTCATAGATGAAGCGGACGGTCTCCGCCTGCTCCGGCACAATCCTTGGCTTGCCGTCGGGGCCCTTCTCATAGCCCAGCAGCTGCTTGTACTGCATGGCGACATGGCCGGATTTCATGGCCTGACGCTTGCCCCAGCGCACCCGGCTACTGGTGCTCTCGCTCTCGGCCTGGGCGAAAGCCCCGTGCAGGGTGATCAGAAACTCGCTCTCCGGGTAGATGGAGTTGATGTTCTGCTCCTCGAAGACCACTGGGATACCCAGGCTCCGCAGCTCCCGGGTGAAGTTGAGGGTGTCCACGGTGTTGCGGGCGAAGCGGGAGACGGATTTAGCCAGGATCATGTCGATCTTCCCCTGCCTGCACTGGCGGATCATCCGCAGGAACTCCTTCCGCTTGCAGGTGGAGGTGCCGGTGATGCCCTCGTCTCCTAATGTCAAGAGAAAGCCAAAAAAATTATAAGATTTTTTGCCGGATTTTACGCTAATTCAGCAATTAAAGCCCTCGAAGAGTCAAGTCTGTGACGGAAAACACGCCTACACCCGAAGTATTCAAGTCTGCGATCCATGAGGCAGTCTGCATGACATCTCGTCCCAGGCGTGTCAAATCTTTTGTCAAAAGAGCGTCGGCCCGTCCTTGCCGGACAGCTTCCAGAAAATCATTCAGCCCAGGCCGGTCAAAGGTCAGGCCGCTGGCCTCGTCCTGGGATTCTCCCACAACATTGAGCTGATGCTTTTCTGCAAAGCTGCGAAGATAGTTCATCTGATTTTCCAAAGCCCATGTATCAGGTGAGGCAACGCGCCCATAGAGCCAATATCGTTTCTTATCCCTGTTCACGCTCCGCAGCCTCCTTTTTTGTGGTATCGGCAAGTAGCCGTTGATATTCGTCCCCGCATTTCCAAACGATCTCGATAGAAGTAGAACTGTAAATGTAGATGTTTTGGATCAGCAAATCCACCAGCTCCCGTGTCAATGTCCTGACATTGGTATAGGGAATGATGTTGTAGGTGGAGAGTTCTTCTTCCTTTGCCCGCCGTTTGGCATCCCCCAGCTCTTTGATTTTGGTTTCAAGCCGCTGGATATGTTTTTCGCACTGTCCTCGCTTATGCTGGTAGTCCTCCGCGCTGACTTTGCCGGACACCATATCCTCAAAAGCCGCCATCTTTTCCTGCTGGCGCATTTGGATTGAGTTCTGGTGTGCTTTGATCTGCCGGTCAAGGCGTTGGTTGTAACGGGTATCTTTTGCGGACTGGCGCTGCTTCGCCTGAACCGCCCCTCGGACAAGCTGGGCCATCATGCGGATAGCTGCCAAAACCGTCTGTTCCAACTCCTTTTCATCTATCCTGTCCTGTGGGCAGCCTATATCCGGCTTATACCTGTCGGTCCGGCACACATAGCAGGGGTGGGCAGATTGCAGCCGCTCCATCGCAAGCCCACAGTGGCCGCACCGGATCTTCCGATAGAAAACCCGTGTGCTTTCCCCGGCAGAGCCGGGATGGGAGTTGCGGTTCAGGCTCTTGGCCGTATTGAAAATCTCCTGCGTTATGATTGCCGGGAACGCTCCATCCACAACCGTCCACTGATCTTCTGTGACAGCCTTGACCCGGCTGGAGCCTACCTTTTTCCGGGTGGTCTTGCCATAGATCGCTTTGCCGGTGTACCGCTCATCATCCAGTATCTTGCGAACCATAGCAGAAGTCCAGTAGTTTTTGCTCTGGTCTACACAGTTCCACCTCCGGTTTACTTTTTGGAGCCGTTTTCTTTGCAGCGGGGTCAGTACCCCTTCTGTATTAAACTTTCTGGCAATTTCCGTAGTAGACAGGCCGCTGGTAAAGAGGTCAAACACACGCCGGACCACGGCGGCGGCATCCTCGTCCACCAAAAGAGTGTGCTTATTCCCAGGCGCTTTCTGATAGCCAAAGAACGCATAGGGGGCAACACAGTAGCCTTTTTCGGCAAGCTGCTTTTTGGTCGATCTCACTTTTTCCGACAAGTCCTTGCTGTAAAGGTCGTAGATCACATTTCGGAAGGACACATCAATCAAGCCCGCAGAACCGTACTTGTGATCCTTGCTGTCGTAGGAATCATTGATGGCGATAAATCGCACGTCCAGGAAAGGGAAAATCTGTTCCAGATAGTCTCCAACCACGATATAGTCGCGGCCAAACCGAGACATATCCTTGACGATGATGCAGTTGATCTTCCTCTGGCGTACCTGTTCGAGAAGCCGCCGGACGGCTGGCCGCTCCATGTTCGTCCCAGAATAACCGTCGTCACAAAATTCGAGAATCTGCGCCCCGGCAAATTCAGGCCGCAGCTCAATGAAACGGCGGATGTAGGCACGCTGATTGACAACGCTGTTGCTTTCGTTTTTTTCATCGGACAGGTCGCCGTCCTCGGCGGAGAGCCGGATGTAAATGGCGATCACATAGTTCAACATCTGCTGTAAGACCTCCGGCATCGTGCTACACCTCCTCCTGAAACAACTTCTTCATCTCGTCCTGATAGTTCAACACGATATGTACCTGCTTGTCCTCATTCACATAGATCTTCTCCACCAGCGCCAGTAGCATCTCACGGGTCGGCTCTTTTTCATCCCGGAACTTGGCAAAAGCGGAAAACCATTTATTTTGTTTGGGGCTTGCCTCCGGCAAGGCGTCCTTTTCAGCCTGCAAATCCCGAAGGCGTCCCTCAAGCTGGCGGGCTTCATCCTCATACCGGCTTTTCCCGAACAGATAATCCGCCTGCGTTACAATACCGTCCACATAGCTTTCAAAGAGCGTCTGACGGAGTGTGGCCAGCTTCTTCAATCGTCCCTGCACCGATACGATCTCATTGTCAAGAGCCGTCCTGCGGCTTCTGGCCGCCGAGGACCGGCTGACCCTTTGGATGACCGCCTCCGCATCCGTGAGCATCGCCATCTGCAATCGAAGGACCTCATACACGGCCGCTTCCAAATCGCTTTCCCGCAGGCCGCCCGCATTGGGGCATCCGGCATCCAGAAGCATAGCGTGGCGGGGGCAGATAAAGTGGTACGCCACTGTTCTGCCTTTGTTGTAAACGCTCTTATAGCGTGTCATATTGTGCTGGCAGCACGCGCATGCCACAAGCCCCTCAAAAATGTTTTCGATGTCAAAATGGGCGTATTTCCCCAGACGGCTGTGGTATTCCTCGTGCTTGGCTTTCAAAATGGCTTGAACCGCGTCAAACAGCTCCTGCTCAATGATCGCCTCATGGGTGTTGGGCACAATGATCCACTCTGATGAGGGCATGGTTTTCTGCTTCTGCCCAGCGTGCAGCTTTGTGATTTTTTTGCCCTGAGCCATGTGCCCCAGATACACCGGATTCTCCAAAATATGCTTCACTGTCTGCGTTTGCCACGGAGCATTTTCGGAAAACCTTTTGGCGAATATGATGCCCTGTAAATAACGGTGATAGTTTGGATTGGGGATCTGCTCGGCGGTCAGCGTTCTTGCAATCGCGGCGTTACTCATTCCATCCTTTTTCATCCGAAAAATGCGCCGTACCACCTTCGCCGCGTCTGGATCAACGGCCAGCTTATGCCGGTCCTCCGGGGATTTCACATAGCCATAGGCGGCAAAATTGCCGATAAACTCGCCGCTGCGTTTCTTGGTGTCCAGCGCGGAATACACCTTTTGAGAAATGTCCTTGGCGTAAATGTCGTTCATCAGGTTTTTCAGCGCGATGGTCATGGCCTCTCCGCTGTCCGCCCGGATACTGTCGTAGTTGTCGTTGACGGAGATAAACCGCACTCCCATGAAGGGCAGTACCTTTTCCAGAAAGTTTCCGGTTTCCAGGAAGTCGCGCCCAAACCGGGACAGGTCTTTCACGATGATGCAGTCCACCCGGCCTGCTTTCACATCCTCCATCATCCGCTGGAATCCAGGGCGCTCAAAATTTGTCCCGGTTTCTCCGTTGTCACGATAGCAGTCGTACAGCTCCAAATCAGGGTGCTTGGCGATATATCCGCACAGATAGTCGATCTGCGTTTGCAGGCTCTCGCTGTCCTTGCGGTCACGGGTGTCCATGATGGAGAGGCGCACATAAAGGGCTGTGCGGAAAATCCGCAGAACGGCGGCCTTGGGCAGCTCATCAACCGGAACACCCTGTGCGGCTGCTATCTGTTTTCTTCTGCTCACACGCGCCATTTACACCGCCTCCTTTACCGTGGAGGCTGCCTGCGTCGCCTGACGCTCCATATACTGTTCGATATAGGCTGCCGCCGCCCTGTACTCATTCTGGTACTTAAAAATGATCTCAATTCGGTTCCCTTCATAGACATAGATGCGGTCGATGATTTTCACCAGGATTTTGCGCTCCATCACATCCACATGACGGAAGGACTTGAAATGGGCGATCCATTCCCCCTGCGGGGAACCCGCCCGCACAATGGCGTCCAATTCCTCCTGCCGCTTGCTGATGGCCGCCGCAATCGCCTCACACTTTTCCGTGTAAATCCGCTGATACTGCTTGAACTCATCTTCATTCAGCAGATGGTCCACGAACTTCTCATAAGCGGACATTTTGAACCGCATGGTCTGTTCATAATCGGCTTTCAGCTTTTCAAGCTGCCGGTCGATCTTTCTGGCCTCCATGTCCTCTGCGGGGAGGGCGGCGATGAATTGCAGGGTTTTCTCAATATTAAGCACCGTTTCCATGTGAGCGTGGATACAGTCACGAACCGCATCCATCAGCAGGGCCTCACTGATATTATGGGTGGTGCAGGCGGTTTTGTCCGCCCGGTTGGTGGAACAGGAGTAGTAAAAATATTTTTTCCCGCCTGCCGGAACGGTCTTGCGGATCATGTTCTGCTTGCAGTCGGCGCAGAACAAAAGTCCCGAAAAGGGATAGACCGTCTTTTTCTGTACGGCGATTCTGGTATCCCGGCGCAGCAGTCCGCTCACGGTACGAAAATCCACCTCGCTGATGATCGGCTCATGGGCGCCGGGGACCCTGATCCACTCGTCCTCCGGTTTCTCCATCAGCTTCTTGATTTTATAATTTGGCCGCCCGGTCTTTCCCTGAACCATCACACCGATATAGAGGGGGTTCTTCAGGATGCGCCCAACCGCTACCGCCGACCACTTGGCCTGCGGGTTGCTCTTGAAGCCGGAGATATATTTCATCCCCAGGGAACGCTTGTATTCTGAGGGAGAGAGGACCCCATCGGCGTTCAGCCGGTCAGCGATCCCCTGCTGGCTCATTCCTTCCAGCTTCCAGCGGAAAATATCCCGCACCACCTCGGCGGCGTAATCGTCCACCACAAGCTGATTTTTGTCGTCCGGTGATTTCAGATAGCCGTAGGCGGCAAACGCCCCTACAAACTGACCCTTTCGTTTCTTGACCTCCAAATGGCTGCGGATTTTCACCGAAATATCCCGGCTGTAAGAATCGTTCATCAGGTTTTTGATAGGCAGCAGGATGGTGCTGGCCTGCCCCTGTGCGTTGGCGGTATCGTAGCCGTCGTTAATGGCGATGAACCGTACCCCGTGGTCTGCAAACTCCTGTAAGACCTTTCCGGTTTCAATATAGTTGCGCCCCAAACGGGACAGGTCTTTTACCACGACGCAGTTGACTGCGCCGGAACGCACATCCTGTAAGACTTCCTGAATCCCAGGACGAAAAAAATCAACGCCACTAAACCCGTCATCCTTCCTCTCGGCATGGATGCGGATTTCTGGCATTGATTTCAAAAATTCCGTGATAAATTCCCGCTGATTCTTGATGCTGTTGCTTTCCGGCTTATCTCCATCATCATCAGACAGCCGGAGATAGATGTCGGCGTTATAAACAGCCTGCGCGGTCAAATTTTTCATAACAATGCCTCCAATCGTTTTGTTTGTCAGTCCCAACAACGATTGGAGTGCGAGTTTTGTCCGATTTCTATTATACAGCAGGGCACAGTCAGTGTCCAGGTGTTTTTTTCGGTTCCATTCGTGTCAGGGATTTACAGGGTACGGAGATAGCTTTCAAATTGTTCCTCCATTGTGGTTTCCTTGGCCGCCTCGGAAAAGCCGATTTTCACGACGATCTTTCCGTGGCGGAAGCAGTAGGGGTTGCGGATCTGGCGGATGAAGTCCAGCACCCGTTCCTCTCTTGGAAGTTCTGTGTGGATGGATATATCCCGAATATCGACAAGCTGTTCTGGATCGACCGTCTTAATATCAACGGCGGAGAGCGTATCAAGCTCTGCAAGCGTGAGTGATTTCAAACAGGTTCCTCCTTTCTGCCTCTACCAATCTATTCAGAAGGGCGCCTGTCCTATGCCAGAGAACGCAGACCCACGCTGATTGCCAGGGCTGTGTCGATCTCCTTCATTTTTTTCTTGCTGATCTGCCCGATATATCCCCGCAGTCTCCGGCGGTCAACCGTCCGTATCTGCTCCAACAGCAGCAGGGAGGTAGGGGCAAGGCCCGGCACATCCTCCAACAAAACATGGGTAGGAAGGTGGGTCTTATCCCTTCGGCTGGTGATGGCCGCCGCCACCACGGTAGGGCTGAAATAGTTTCCCACATCATTTTGGAGAATGAGGATAGGGCGCGTTCCGCCCTGTTCTGAGCCAATCACCGGGTCCAGGTCGGCATAGAACAAAGCGCCGCGCCGGATCGCCTTTCGCCGCATAAGAATGACCTCCTGAATATAAGTAAGCCGGAAACAGGGCAGGCCCCGAAAGGCCCGCCCCGCGTCCGGCGAAATTTTCCAATCTGTTTTCTTTCATTGTGCTATTTGTCCTCGACACCCCGCACATGGGAAGTCATCAGCGGCCAGCAGCGAACCAGCCCACGGGAATCTCACCCCTCCGAGGATCTCTCCGAGCTGCCCCCATTGCGTGATCCTGCGGTCAGGCAGGGCTGTGGCTGGACAGGAGTACCATTGTACCCTTTGCCGGTCATGGCCGCGCCGGGAGCTGCCCGGTTTTTACAGACCGCCGTTTCTCGCTCATACAGGCAGGATGACAGCAAGACCAATGAAAGAAAGTAGGTGGGATCTGCTCATCCGTGCCGTACCTCATGGCGCGGCTTCTGAATCGGCTTTTGCTCATCGCACTGGCAAAGGGGAAGTTACCGATGAATGAGTATGCGGTTGTCAAGGAACAGGCGAAAGGGGAAGTTCAGAAAGAACACCTTTCACCCATCGTCCTGAAACCGTGGGGGGTGTCAACCCTGCTCTACAAAAAATTTTTTTAATTTTCCGATGGCAAGGTTCAGGGACTTGACAACTGCCTGATGGCTTGTCCTCTCCAGCCTGCCGATCTGCCGGGTGGACAGGCCACGGAACACATGAAGCCGAAAACGCCGTTTCTGGACTTCTGTAAGTACGCCCGCAGCAAACAGTCGCTCCAGTGCAATCCGGGCATAGCGGCGGTTTTGTACTTCTGCCGCCAGTTCCTCCAATTCTTCTTCCAATGGCCGGGTAGAGCAGCAGTCCATTTCCTCTAAACCGTGGATGGACACATCCTTGCGGGTCTGGGCGCTTTCAGCCCGATCCTGCTCATAGTAGATCTCATCAGACAGGGCTTTCAGTTTTGTAAAGTCCTGCGCTGTTTTATCCGGGTTCTCCTTCAGGTAGTCCTCCAGAGAAACCTCAACAATTTCATCATGGAAGCGATAAACAATGTTTGGGCTGTATTTGTTTATCGCATAATCACTTTTGCGATAATCCCGCAATTTTTGTACCTCCGATCTGTTTTTTGCGAAAACAGACCGGAGGTGGCGGCGCCCTGCTCCTGTAACCAGGCCACCTATGAAACAAGCGGCTGACTTTGTAATCTGGTACAAAATCAGCCGCTCGAAGGATAAGTACATTGAGAAGCCCAATGGCGTATGGAGCATCCGCAGGCGGAGGCTTGTCCCCGGATGGGGCAAACTCTCTCCCGCAAAAGCGCCGGTGAACGCCGATTGAAAATTGTCCATTAAAAGCCGTGTGTCGTTTAAGAAGGACAAAAAGCAGCTTCTCAATGCTGTGGATTTTCTCATCCATAGCACGCTACTCCTTGCCCGCTTATGCGGACGGCACACAGGCGGCTGGCGTCATCCCCTATTGCAAAATATAATTATGGGCTGAGGCATAGAAGCTCAAAGTCGCCGCCCTTGTTGATATATGTTGTTATAGGGTTAAACTGGGAGAGATCGTATAAACGTCAAACAAAGGACACAGGAGCGAAGGATTTCCCTCCGCTCCTGTGTCCTTTGTTTGACGTTTACGTACATCCTGTTATCCTTTTCCCATCTCATGATTTCTACGCATCTTTCAGCTTATGGAAAGATGCTTCACTGATACCATGTTCCATCCGGCATGCTTCCTTTTCTGCCGTTTGAGGATCAACACCCGCTGCAAGCAATTTTTCTGTGAAGAAGCAGTGACGCTCATATACTGCTGTAGCAACCTGTTCTCCTTGGGAAGTCAAGGCGAGTATACCGCTTGAATCTTTGCATAAATATTTTGCCTTTATCAATTCTTTTACAGCCCTACTTACAGAAGGCTTCGTCACTTGCAAGTATGCTGCAACATCTACACAGCGAGCATAACCACTTTGTTTCCGAAGTACCAGTACAGCCTCTAAATAGTCTTCCATAGAAGAAGATAAAGTCATATGATACGCCTCCCCGTGTTGTTAGGAAATATATGCTTATTTAATGGCGATTTACAGATTTTTCAATCCTATATAAATGTGAATAGAATTGTCACAAGATAGTCTGAATGTCCGTAACTGTTTGTGCTGAGATTACACTGTTCAGGTTCCTATGCCTACTCTATGTGGCGTTCCATCGGCTTACCTTTTCACTCATTCCCCACAGTTTACTGTAAAGACCCTTCTTCTGTAAAAGAGAAGAAGGGTCACCTTCTTCGAGCAACTGTCCTTCATCGAGAACCAGCACTTTATCCACTGTACGAATAGCAGAAAGATTGTGTGCAATAACCACTACCGTTTTGTTTTTTACCAGTTGGTTAATAGCCTGCTGAATCAGATGTTCGTTCTCTGGATCCACGCTTGAAGTGGCTTCATCCAATAGGATAATCGGGGCATCCTTTAGAATCGCACGAGCAATCGAGATCCGCTGTTTCTGACCGCCAGAAAGCGTATGGCCTCCTTCTCCGACCATGGTGTCAAAGCCCTTTTCCGTTTTCATAATGAAATCATAACAATGCGCCTTCCGAGCTGCTTCGATTACATCCTCCATACTGGCTTCCGGCTTCCCAAACCGTATGTTGTTAGCAATGGTATCTTCAAAAAGATACACGTTCTGAAATACCATACTGATGTAGGAAAACACCTGACTGCGCGGCATATCCCGTATATCTACATTTCCAATTCGAACGCTTCCCCTCCCGCAGTCATAAAATCGTGGGATAAGTTTCATGACTGTGCTTTTTCCACTGCCAGACCTGCCCACGAGCGCCGCAGTTGAGTGCTCTGGTATATGAAAAGAGAGATTTTTTAATACCTCTCCTTTTCCATAGCTGAAAGATACTCCCTCAAAGGAAATATCAAACCGTTCAGGAGGAGGAACTTCCTTCTGCAGTTCCTCCTGCGGAAGATTCACAATCCGTTCCAGCCGATCTAAAGAAGCCTCCATAATACGCAGCATGGGAATTTTAGATACACTCTGTTCAAAACCCGAAAACATCGTCATAGAGGCGACAAGCAGCATAAAATAGGATGAGATTTCCAACTTTCCGAAAAGGGCGGCGAATGAAACAACTAGAACCATAGCACAGCCGGCCAAATGTACGAGAACTTGGAAGGCGGATACACCTCTTACAAATCCTCTCTCGACACAGTAGGAATGCTCATTGCTGTTGTGAAAGGCATCCTTAATCCGTCCGGCACGCCTTCCTTTCATCCCATAGGCTTTCGCTGTCATAATCCCTTGGGCGTATTCCAATACAGCTGCACCCAGTTCCGCCTGGGTGTTCTGTCTGAGACTTCCCAGCGTTTTTCCGGATTTCTGCAGAACAACAAACATAACTACAGACGGCGCAAGCACTGCCGCTGCAGCCAGCGCAATCTGCCAATCGAACACAAACAGAAATATACCGGTGACCGCCGTCATCAAGAATCCGTTGACGACCTTATCCAGGATAAACATGACATACATTTCTATGAAACTCAGATCTGTCGTCAGACAGGCTGAAAGATCCCCTAGATTATGAGTATCAAAAAAGGACATCGGCGCATTTTTCAGGATACCTCCAAGCCGCAGCCGTTCCTTCGCTGTCATTTCAAAGCCTGTCCCTGACTGGAGGCGTGCCACTAGATAGCGGAAAACCACCCGGCCAGCCAAACCAGCCAGCAACAGAATAATAACCACCGTCAATTCGCCGCCGTTCAGTCCGTCCCGGCAACTTTCAAAGGCATAAAAAATAGCTATCAACGGGAGAATGTTAAACAAAGCCTCCAGAAATCCAAAAACGAACCCCAGAAGAATCCGTGGCTTCAAATCGCCAGCTATCCTCAATACCTTTTTAACCAACTTATACATCGGCATCACCTCCCATGCTCCAGTTCTCTGCACAAACACAGGCGTTCCATAGTCTCGCATATTCAGGACAGCCTTCCAGCAGAGTCTCATGCGTTCCCTTTCCCACCAGGACGCCATGCTTCATGACAAGAATCTGTTGGGCTGACACAGCCGTCCGTAGCCGGTGGGTTGCCATCACAACAGTTTTTGGGGACATTAACTGTTGAAGCGCCTTCTGTACCTTGTATTCGTTTTCCAAATCCATGCTCGCCGTTGGTTCATCCAGCAATAAGATTGGTGCATCCTTTAAAATGGCCCTGGCAATGCAGATGCGCTGACGCTCGCCGGTCGACAGAAGCGCACCGCCGGTTCCCACCACCGTATGCAGTCCGCCCTCCAGCCGCTCGACAATTTCCCGGCAGCCAGCCGCATCCACGGATGCCGCCAATGCCTTGTCATCGGCATCCGGCTTTCCAAGCATGATATTGTCCCGGATGCTCATGTCAAACAGAAAATTATCCTGATCCACAATACTCATCATTCCCATCAGTTGGTCTTGTGGAATATCTCGGATATCCGTTCCCCCAATGTATATTTTCCCCTTTGAAACATCCCAAAAGCGAGCCAACAGCCGCAGCAGTGTCGTTTTTCCGGAACCAGATTCCCCGACGATTGCTGTGATACCGGAGGGGGGGATGACGACATTGATGTCCTCGACAGCGGTTTCCTCTCCATAAGAGAAAGATATATGCTCGATGGAGATGCCAAAATTCTCTATACGTGCGGGTGTAATGGCATACCTGGGTTCTTCCTGGGCAAGGAAATCTTGTACTTCCTGCTCGGTTTTCACAATCACAGCCACATTATCAATAAATTCCGTGAGTTTGATCAGCGGTGGAATAAGCGCAAACGAAAGTAAAACAAACAGAAGCAACGTAGGAAAAACAATCTCTCCGCGGTTCAGAAGCACCACCCCAACCGGCAAGACGCCCACAATGGCCGATGGCAGAATCACGCTGTAGGCGGCGGTGTACGGCCAATTGTGTCTGTACCATGCCAGTGTAAAATCTTTAAAGTAGGTTACCGTCTGCTTCATTTTCTCGAATGTACTCCCAGCTTGATTGAACACCTTGATAACCTCAATGCCATTGAGATACTCCACCACAACTTTGTTAAGGTTGTCGCCTGCCTTCATAAACTTTGCATAGCGTTCACCATAACCACAAAACATCTGCTTCATAATGAGAAACCCAACCGGAAGAGTAATCAGTGCGCTAAAAGCCAAGCGCACATCCATGCACAGCATCAAGATAAAAACGGCAAGAAAAGCGGTTAAGTTTCCGGTCATCTCCGGGATGGCATGAGCCAGCGGATATTCCAACTTTTCCACCTCATCCAGGATCAGGTTTTTGTACTCGCCCGATGATACCTTTCGAATTGTCCCCATGGAAAGACGGTTCATCTTTTCTGTCAGGGATATTCGGATATTTTCTAGAATACGGAAGGCACAGCGATGAGACAACAACGTACTTCCGCCCTGTAAAACGCCCTGCAAAACACAGGCGGCAGCCGAACAGCCAACTAGGAACAACAGGCGTCCAGTATCCAGCAGACCCGCCATATATTCTTTGGCGATCCATCCGATGAGGATGTAGGGTACGATTCCGACGGTCACTCCGAGAATAGATAGACCCGCCGAAAAGGCTAAAAGCCTTTTCTTTCCGCTGGCAAAAGCCAGAATGCCTTTCCATGTGTGATGTTTCTTTCCAGTATTTTTTTTTCTGTTCTCCATAGTGACCTATCCCTGTTTTGCCTGACGAATACAATCTTCTACAGCAGTCTTGATCGCTTCGCTGGTCAAGGTTGCGCTGGTTACGACATCCACCTCACTGGTCTGCTGTTCCACGATCTGGTCTGGAATCTCTTCGATCGCTTTATCGGCAACAGTGGGTGTCTCGTTATGTTCCAGAATAGTGACCGAGAGAATCTTCTCGCTGTCAAACTCTACCTCGACCATCACATCCCCGGCATATCCAGCTGCACTGGCAGTATAGCTTCCTGGATGATAGATGCCATCTTCACTTGCGCATCCCGCTAAAAACATGGACATACAAATGAGGCTGCTTAATCCTGCGATGAATTTTCTCGCTGTTCTCATAGTTTACACCTCTTTCATATCTTTTGCGAAAGTTTGTCCGCGCACACCGTAAGGAAGGCAGACCGGTACATGTAGCACGGGATGCTGTATTACCTCCGCTTCTACATCAAAAACTTCCTGAAGCATATGCGGTGTGACAACTTCCTCCGGACTTCCTTCCAAATACTTTTTTCCATCCTTGATAGTCACCAGATAATCCGAAAACATAATCGCATGATTCAGATCATGAAGTACCATGACCACTGTCACGCCTTGTTGTACATTCAGTTCTCTGAGAAGCTGCAGGATTTCCAACTGATGGGAAATGTCCAAATAGGTGGTGGGTTCGTCTAGAAAAAGAATACCTGTTTTCTGCGCCAGAGCCATGGCAATCCAAGCACGCTGTCTTTGTCCGCCGGATAATTGATCCATTTCCCGGTCGGCCAAAGCCAGCGTATTGGTGCTTTTCAGCGCCCAACGAACAATCTCATCGTCTTTCGCGGTCAACCCAGACAGCCTTGCGCGATAAGGATACCGGCCATACTCGGCCAGATCCTGTACGGTGATCCCGGCGGGCGTCTGTGCCCCTTGCGGAAGCATTGCCAGTTTCTGCGCGACCGATTTGGTCGGCATACGGTGAATGGACTCACCATCTAAATAGACCACGCCTTCCAACGGGGTAAGCAGCCGCGCCAAGGTCTTCAAAACTGTAGATTTTCCCGAACCGTTTGCACCGATTAGGGTGGTAATTTTGCCGGATGGAATCTTTATCTCAAAATTCCGGAAAACCGGGTTGCCGTTATAACCCGCCGTCAAATTTTTTGCTGTCATATGATACTGCATGGGATCACCTCCTTAGATTTGCTTGCGCAGCAGATACAGAAAATAGGGTGCCGCCAGCACTGAAATGATAATACCGGCCGGAATTTCGATCTCAGAAAGGAGGACCCGCCCCACTGTGTCCGCCAGCACCAGCAATATACCGCCTGTCAGCATGGAAGAAAGCAACAAACTGCGGTGACGCGCCACGGTAAGACGCTGGGCAATATGCGGGGCCACCAGCCCGATAAAGCCGATTCCACCACTGACAGAAACACAACTCGCCGCCAGTGCCGCCGCCACAAAGAGCAGCAGCTTGCGCTCATGCCCAACCCTCACGCCAAGGGTAGCGGCTGAATCCTCTCCCAGTAATAGAAGATCCAGTACGTTGGCTCGTAAGAAAAGGAGAGGGATCAAGACAATTAGGTAAGGAAGTAGAATCAAGACCTGGTACCAGTCTGTTCCCCAAATATTTCCTACCAGCCAGCGGGAAACCATCTGATAGATGCTGCTTTCCATATCTGCACCCAAGATGGTCATCAGGGCGGAAAATCCAGCCGCAACGCCAATCCCACCAAGAAGAAAATGGGTAGGCCTGATTTTTCCATTTCGCCTTGCAAAACTATATAACAGAAAGGCAGTCAGCAACCCACCAACCATAGCAAATACGGGTTGATAAAGTTTTGCGTCGATATGCAGAGCAGGAAACAGTCCCATAAATAGCATGACAAAGAACCCTGCTCCTGAGTTGATGCCCAAGATACCCGGATCAGCCAGTGGGTTATCAGTGACGGCCTGAAGAGTACAACCAGACAGGGCAAGTCCCATACCGCATAAAGCAGCCAGCAATATACGCGGCAGTCGGATGTTCAGCAGAATCAAAGAGGAGCTTCCCTGTGTTGAGCAGAATACTTCTTCCCATAAAGCCGAAAAATGTATCTTGGAATACCCACAATTGAGGGCCAACACAACGGAGGCTATAAGCCCCAGACATAAAATAAACTGAATCAGCCACAAACGCCTTTTTTTCATAATCTGGCCCCCCCGTTCCGGTAGGTCAGCAACAGGAAAACCGGCACGCCGATGGCCGAAACCAGTGCGCCCACTGGCGTATCAAAGGGCGCATGGATCATGCGCGCCGCCACATCTGAAAGCACCAGAAGCACGGCGCCAAGAAGCATAGCGGCCGGCGCTATACGTCGGTAATCCGTTCCAACCAGCCGCCTTGCCATATGTGGCACAATCAGTCCTACAAAAGAAATGCCACCCACCAGGGACACGCTTACTCCTGCTAATATCAGTACGATAGCAAGGCCAAAAATGCGAACCGCTCCGACATTTACTCCCAGCCCTGCAGCGCTTTCATCACCGAGAGACAAAAGGGAAAGTTTTGGGGAAAGCAAAATACCAACTATTTCGGCCGCCAGCAGCCACGGAATAACCATTCTGACCTGCGGCCAGAGTATGCCGGAAAGACTGCCAACTGTCCAAAAGGAAAGATCTTTGGAAAGCCCGAATGCCAAAGATATTCCCTGGCTTAAGGCTGTCAAAAAAGCCGATACCGCCGAGCCGGCCAGAATCAACTGGATGGGCTCGGCCTTTTTTCTCTTTGCACCGAATCCGTAGACCATCACAGCTGCCAAGACCGTTCCCAGAAAGGCAGCGCCCATCAGTCCCCAGGCGGACAGTGCGGGGAAAACTGCTGTACTAAGAGCGACTAGGAAGCAGGCCCCCGCATTGATCCCAAGAAGCCCCGCATCCGCCAGAGGATTGCGAGTGATCCCTTGCATAACGGTTCCCGCAAGAGCAAAGGCCGCCCCAGTAACGCAGGCGGCCAAAGCCCTTGGTAAACGCATCTCCAGCATAATTTGTGAAAGCTCCGGGGATGTATTTGGCTGGAATATAGCCTTGAACAACTCCCGAATATTTCCGCCCGCAACACCGACGCTTACTGATATCAGCATAGAAATCAGTAAAACAATGGCGGCAGATGCCAAAAAAACGGTATAACCAGCCCTGGAGCGAATCCACTGCCTTGAAGCAGTGAATCGCTCATGCGGCTGTATATTATTTGTCGATATTTTCATGGTTTATGATAGCATTTACCATCTGTTCCATATACATCAGCTTTCCATTGGGTGTAAAAGCCAGATCGTATTGCATCTCGTTTAAGCCGCAGTACACATTTCCGTTCTTAACGGCTTTCAGGTTTTGCCATGTGGGAAGGTTCGCCGTATCGCCGACCGTCCCGTCGTCGCTAAAAAAGAAAATATGATCCGCATCAATTTTAGAGAAATATTCGGCATCCACCACTTCGCCCCAAACACCTTCCGGCACACCAGACGAGACAGGAAGCTTCATCGCATCATAAACCAGTTCCCCCGGACCACCGGTCCGATAAACATAATAAGAACCTGTACGTACCGAATTTTTCTCAATCACAGCAAATGTTTCGTCACCTGTGACCGCTTTTACCTTTTCGGCAAATTCAGACGATTTCTTGTCATAATCTTCCAACCACTGCGTTACAACATCCTCTTTACCAAACCATTCGCCTAACTGTTGAAAACGTCCTTTCCAGTTCACATAATTCATATCATCATTAAGCATGACAGTAGGGGCGATTTCTTTGAGTTGGTCATATACCTTTTCATGACGGATATTCATAATGATCAGATCCGGTTCCAGTTCTGCGATTTTTTCCAAATTCAGTTCTCCAACCGAACCGGAATAATTACCGACGACTTCCACATTATTCTCGGTAAAATACTCTTCGAGATTCGGCGGAACCGTCACGCCGTCAAACATGCTGGTGTTGGCCGAGCCTATAAACGGAACTCCCAGGATAATTAATTCATCCGCAGAACCTGAAACATCTACTACACGCTGCGGATTTGCCGGAATGTCAACTGTCCCTTTCATATCTTCCACAGTGACCATTTTGCTCTCCTGAGCGGGACTCTCCTTCGCACCGGGCATTGTTCCAGATGCAGGAGAATCACTCGAACAGGCAGACATTGACGCAACCATTACTATTCCAAGCAGGCCAATCAAGAATTTTTTCATTTCGTCCTCCTATTATTTAGGTGTTTTATATGGTTAGCTCTCTCTAACCTCTATGAAGTATAGTTTTTTTTGTTTTCACGTTCTACCCTTGGACGGATTTTTTTTATCCCCCGGCGGAGAAGATACTTTGCTCTTGACAGGTTAGCGATCACTAACTATAATTGTTAGAAGATAATGAGCGTTTCCCCTTAAGTTGCAAAGGAACCATTGGAGAGTGTTGCAAGTATGTTTGAATTACCATTAGAATCTGAGGTTTCATCAGTCTTTCCAAGTAAACGGGTCGAGGTACGCCCAGGTGTGCAACTTTGGATTTCCTCCGGTACAATGAAGCAAAAATTACAAAGGAAAGCTTCCACCACCTCTTCGATTTTTGAATTAGCATACAGTCAAGAAAAATCTTTGTATAGCGAGTTGGGCCGTGCTTCCGTTGAAATTAAACCGGGATATTCAAATTTAGGTTTCTTAGGCCAGACAACGGGGTATTCGGAATACAACTGCGGTGAGGAAATCAAGTTATATTCCATTTGGGTGGAGCCGCAGACGTTCAATGATTTTTGCCAGGCAGTCAGTGGAGATACAAATCTCGGATTTCATTCTTTTCAAAACATTTCCTGTCCTTATTATTCTTTCAAGCACGATGCGCATGAAGAGTGTCTACTGAACAAGCTCGGTAAGGCGTTAGAATCCTCTAATGATAAACTGAACCGGCTTCTATTAGAAAGCCAAGTTTTAGAATTGCTTTCGGTGAACATCGAAAGGCTCCTGTGTTATGGCAATGGGATCGAACGCCCTCTTCCTGTTTCCGCCGCAGATATGGAACGTCTTCACTATGCCCGCGAGATTCTTCTGCACCGCTTAGATTGTCCGCCTTCCCTTCTAGAACTCTCGCGGCTAATCCAAATGAACGATTTTAAAATGAAGCGCCTATTTAAGCAATGCTATGGAAAGACGGTCTACCAATATATTCGTGAGGAGAGGATGGAAAGAGCTTTTTCCTTGATTCAGGATGGGCGGCACAATGTAAGCCAGACTGCTGTCGCTGTGGGTTATACAAACATTAGCCATTTCTCTGATGCCTTCCGCGCATATTTTGGAGTTTCCCCTCATATGCTGGTGAAACGATGAGATGAGTATATAAGTTTGACGATGTGGACTGAATATCTGAACCTATGAACCTAGTTTGTCATCCTTATTTTATTCGGAGCGTCGATTGTCCTCATCTACGCTACCCGAACTATATCACTGGACATCAGATACTCCAGCCCAAATTCTTTAGCGCCAGGAAGAGTTTATAAGCCCGTTGTCCCTGCTGTTTTAAGCATGGTAACGTATACATCTTATTTGTAGTACCTACTACTTTTCTTTTCATCCGTAAGTATCTGTTCACCTGTACGGTTCAAGGGGGTATAAAAATGGACTGCCCCCCAGTCCACACAGCATCCGGGCGGCATTTTTGCCGTCCGGTCTTTATTTTATCAAGTCCATGTGAAAAAGAATAGGCAGGGAACAGAAAGAGGGCAGACTGCTCCCCAGGCGTGGAATCAGGCATAGAGGAAAGGGCATTTTCAGTTTCATCCGCTTCTTTGTCCGGCATAGGCGGTTCCGGCTTTGTGGGCTGCTCCGGCACAGGCGGTTGCGGTGCCTCAACGCAAAGGGTATAAAGGTTGCTGGTCTGGCCGCCGTTTTTGCGCTCGTCAAACCGGGCCTGCTTGATGATGTAGCCAGCCTCCACCAGCTCGTCCAGCGCCCGTTTTACCGTAGAGATGCCATAGCCGCACTTGGCGGCTATGGTCTTGATGGATGGAAAACACTCGCCCTCCTTGTTACAATGCAGGACAAGGACTTGAAGCACCAGCCGCGCCCTCGGCCGCAATTCAGAGGAAAACGCCCTCTCCATGTATTCAAACTTTGCCATTCTGTGACCCTCCCATTCTGATACTCTCTTAGTTACAGCCGTCGTTCTCCCATAATGTAAGGCTCTATCAGGCGTTTATACAGCCTCCCGTTGGTTCGGTTTGCAAACAGGTCATGGGATGCCTCCGCCATTTCCATCTCGCCGCCGAACAGTTCCCGGCAATATGCCCGGAACTCTCCCGGTACGCTGATGGCCACCGGACGCACTTCCAGCCCGCCGCAGACCTCCAGCGCCTTGTGAAAAGCCGGAATCTCATAGGGCAGGACGCTCCCGCACAACAGCCGGTGATCCGCTTCCCGGAATACTGAGGTGGGCGTCTGTATCACGCCGCAGTCGTAGATGATAAACTGATAGTCCCGATCCGGCTCATTGGTCAGGTAGCCGTCGATCCCGTCAATGACATAATGTTCGCCGGTAGGGACCGCCTCATAGACATTGAGCAAAAGCTGAAGGTGCCGGTTGGTGTTGACCTCAATGTAGGCCACCTCCGCACCTCTGGCGGTCAACCACGCCGCCAGATTGAACGCTGTCACCGTCACGCCGCTTCTGCGCTGCGCCCCTGCAACGGCAATACGGACATTTTTAGCGTTCCAGCGGTAGGGGATGATCTCGGCCTCCGGTTCAGGAGCCGGTTCCCGCTGGGGTTCCGGCTGGCTTGACACAGGCGCAGGCGTCACATACCGCTGCATCCCTTCATCGGACAGGGCCTCCCGCAGTTCGTCGGCGGCGTCCTCCAGCGTTTCCGCCGTAATCAGGTTCACCACCCCAATGGACAAAAGCCGCTGGATACAGCCGCTCATATCCTCACAGCCGGACAGGATCACGATGATACGGGCGGAAAACATCATCTGAAAGGACCGCAGGGCCAGGGTGAAATCCTCGCCGCTTTCCTCAATACAGGCCGCGTCAATCAGGAAGAACTTGGCCGTGGCATAGTTTCTCATATCCTTGGTGACAAAACTTTTCAAGCTGAACTTCCCAACCAGCTTTTTGGACGGCATGAGCATTTCATGGGCCGCGCCGTCAATCAGCCCGCTTTTCTGGTTACTCGTCAAGTACAGCAGCATACGATGTGCCTCCCATATCCATGTTTTCTACCGCCCTTTCCGGCTCTCCTGTCAGCAGAAGGACAACGCCAACCGCTACAATGGCGATGTAGATCAATAATTCAATCAGTTTATTTCGGTTGTTCATACCATGCTCCTTTAATAGACCGCCAAGAGGGGCCCGCCAGCGGCAGCGCCTTTTCTGGCTTCATCCAGAATAATGGAGAGGTCCCATTCCTGTTCGCTCCGCTTGCGGCTGGCAGGGTCGGCCACCAGGATTTTCCCCTCCGCAGTTACACCGCGCAGGACAATGAAATGCCCGGAGTTGGTAAAGTGCCCTTTTGCCATGATCGCCACAACCAGCTTCCCATCCGCCAGCGCGTCTACCATCGCCTGCGGGTCATCCGGGGGAACGCTCTCCCAGGACAGGCCGTAGGCTTCGGCTGCTGCCGGGATCAGGCTGTGGTAAGAGCCGTTCCCTTCGCAGCGGTGTCCATTCGCTACGGACCATTCGCTGAGTTCTACTGGGTCATGGGGCGTCCCGGTCAGGGTCGATGTGACAATCGCCATCGCCGTGGGGCCGCACCCGGCCTCGCCAATCGTGCCGGATGTGCCGTACATGGTATCTGCCCACCGCTCATCCAGTTGGTTGTAATAGATGACCTCCCGGCCCCCATCGGTAAAGATCACGCCCTCGTAGCTTTGGCCGCTGCCCTCGATATAGTCCTTTTCATAAATGCCGAGCTGCTGGTTATAGCCGTACTGGATTTGAAAGTCCTGCACCACACCCACCTCATCGCCCACCAGCCATTGGGACAACATAGAGAACGGGCTGGTAATCAGGTATAGGATAAAGGCAATCAGGAGCAGCAGGCCCAGGACCGGGGCTAAAATGAGAATGAGCATCCTCCTGCGGCTTTCCTCATCGGTCGCCGCCCGCGCCGCCGCTTGTGCCAGCAGCTTTGCAGTCAACGGATCAATCGCCAAAACAACACCTCCAATCAGCCCATTTCCGCGCCTATGTCCGCCAGCATCCGGTCAAACTGCTGGCGGATTTTTTCCCGTTCCCGCCCGGCACTGTCATCCATCACAAACTCCTTTTTCCCATCCTCATTCTCACGCACGGAAACCGCATAATCCCCGTTTGCAATAAAGAAGGAAGTATAAAGAGTTTGGATGGCCGGGGCGGGCATCCGGGAAATCTCAAAGGGCGTGGCGGCGCACTTGCTGTTCCAGGAAAAGAGGTTGCGGGCCGCATCTGCCGTCAGCTTCATCCAGTCATAGTCAAATTCTTCTTTCTTCATCAGGGCGCCAAAGTCAATCCCGTCCGGCGAAAAATACCGCTCCACCTTTTCGGCAAGAGCCGGGTGGGATGCCATCAGGTAGAGGGCCGCCTGATAGGAACAGTCCAGCTCTCCGCCCCGACAGCGCATCGAGGACAGCTTGGTTATCAATGATTCATACCGTTCCGCATGGTTCATAAAAACACCTCCATAATTTCGGGAATAAGTACGGCGGCTGGGTACATCCCAGTCGCCAGAGTGTTACCGGCCGCCCGCCTTGCCCATGTAGGCAAACTTGTAGGCCGGAATCTCAAAATTGACATGAAGCCGCTTGGAGCCGACCAGGAACAGGGCGTGTCCCCGGCGCTTGCTCTCCAATAACTCCTGCTCGGCGTCCGTCAGGTTGTAGAGGTCAGTTGTTTCCTGAAGGTTTTTGCCGTCGCAGCCCATCAGGATTTTGTAGCAGGGAATATCCAAAAGTGCCTGCCCGTACATCTTGATCTCCGGCGCCAGGAAATCCACCACCGAATGAGAGATGATCGCCAGGGCGGACTCATATTTTCTGGACCGCTTCTCCACATTCCGCAGGAAGGCCAGGGATTGCGGCACCTGCGGGTCGATCATCAGGTATGCCTCGTCGCATACCAGAAGCACACGCTCCCCACGATTGTTGCTCATCTGCTCCCAGCACCAGGTCAGCAGATTGAAATACTGCGTCCGCTTGATATTGTCCGCTGCGTTTTGCAGGCTGTGGGTATCCAGGCAGACAAAATGGGAGTCTGCCTCCAGTGTGCTGTGCCCGTTCCAAAGGAAGCTGTCGCTGCCCTTGGCGGCGTCATACAGCAGCATGGCAAGGTCACGGAATACCGGATTGTCTGGATTGGCCTCGGCTTTCTTTTCAATCAGGCTGTGGAGATCTTCCATGATGGGGAAATCTGTCGCTTTGAGCTGGCGAATATCTGTGTCCCAGAAGATGCCGAACTGGTTATATAGTTCAATAACCGTCTGCTTCAGGACGGCCTTCTGCATATCGCTCAGGCTCGGCAGATACAGGGAGAAGATGATCTCCAGCGTTTTGATATGGAGCGCCATATCGGACATTCCATTTCCCTCATCCGTATAGAGCTTGTCGGTTTCGTCCTCATCGTCACGGGGCGCCGGTCTGATCTGCAAAAGATTGGAGCGGCCGTTACGCCCGCCGCCTGCGTTCAGCCAGTTCCCGCCCAGGTTCCGGCACATATCCTTGTATTCGGATTCCGGGTCGATACAGAGGATTTTGGTCCCTTTCATATACTCCGACAGCATGATGTGCTTGACCACGGTGCTTTTGCCGATACCGGCCACGCCCATGACAACGAAGCTGCTGTTGGTGCGGTCGTTCCCGCGTGTCCAAGGGTCCAGGATCACCAGCCCGCCGCTGCTGTCCTTGGCAAAATAATAGCCCCGGCCATCGCTGTAACCGGAGCTTGCAAAGGGGAATCCGCCCACAAAGGTACTCATGGGGATAATGCGGGAAACAATACTGTCCACCGTCCCGTTGGCGGGATAGGTGGGCGAAATGCTCTGAAACCCCTCCTTTTGCAGATTGGCGAGGGTGCGGACCTTGCATTTCTGAACGCTGAACGCGCTCTCCACACGGCGGCAGATTTTGGAGAAGGCCGCCTCGTCCTGCGCCACCGGCATCACCGTGAGCGACATCATGGCGACGGTTTCGCCCTCCTGGTCGATCTTCTGCATGATATGCTCCCCGTCCTCGGCGGCTTTTTCCGCCCGCTGACGGGTCAGCGGGTCTTTGGCGCTGTCGGCGGCGCCCCGCTGCTGGACAATGCTCTTGGAGAGGGCGGAGATCAGGGTGCTGTTATCAATCGGGGTGATCCCCACCGATACAATGGTGCTGGGGATGTTCGTGATTTTGGAGAGCCAGCCCATCTCCACTTTTTGCGGATAGCGGACCGCCCCATAGACCTTTCCCATATTTTCACCGATGACCAGGCTGTTCCGCTTGATTTCCAGCCCCATCGGGGTAATGACATTCAGCAACGCTTCATTGACAGGGAGCGTTTCTTCCTTCTTCTTGGTTCCTAACAATGATACACCTCCAAATCAGCGGCACGAGTACGGCACACCGATATAATCTAAGACAGCGCCCAGCTCCAGCTCATGGATGCAGTAGTGGTACTGCTGGGGATGGGTTTTCTCCATGAGCTGAAACCGATTCGGCTCATGCTCCAGATGAACGCCGTACATACAATACATGCACCCCGATCTGGAAACGCCGGTGGTTTTCAGAGTCGGGGCGCCGTTCCTCTTTTTGACCTCCACAATATCCCCATAGATGGGCGCATAGGGGATGCCGGTCATTTTCAGGTAGAGCAAAATATCTTCCTCCCGCCAGAAGGCAAGGGGCTGGCTGAGGGGACGCCTGCGTTCATAGCCGTTGCAGCCAAATTTAAGGTAAGACTGCTCCCGCAGCTTACTCTCACAGGCCAGCACTCCCGTAATGGGATGCCGCCCGGACTGCCGTTCAAACTTGTTCAGCGGGGCCTTTTTCATGTGGTAACAGCACCGGGCTGAAACCGCAAAGGGGGCGTCCAGAAGATACTTGTATTTCTCACAGTTGTAGATCGACTTCTTTCCGTTCTTATCCAGCAATTCACCGTTCAGGCGAGCCAAACGGTAAGGCTGGCCTTTCCGTGCGCCGCTGACGGCATCGGACACTTCCTTGGAAATGACCGGATAGCCGTATTTCTCAATGATCTGCGTAAACGGATAGCGTGGGCGAAGCCAAATCACATTGTCTTTCGTTTTTACAAAATCGCGCAGTTCGGGGTATTCCAGCCCCGTGTCCACATACACGGCGGGAATATCCGGGCAGACCTGCCGTGCCAAATCAAGGAGTACCGTGGAATCCTTACCGCCGGAAAAGCTGGTAAAGACCTGCCCGCTGTACGCCCTGTACCATTCCAATATTTTCATCTGCGATACTTTGATCTTTTCTTCGAGGCTCCAACCCTGCATGATGTTCAAATCCTGCCGGGTGTGCTTCATTCTTACACAACACCTACACTTTCTAAAATCGGGATCGCCGCTTCAAACCCGGCGTCCTCCAAATGGACATAGGCCGGGTTGTTCACCAGATTGCACAGCCGTACAATATCCTGCTGCTCCAGAATCTCGGTCTGGATACCGCAGTCGGCAAAATAACCGGACAGATATTTCAGCTTTTGCAGCAGCTCCCGCTCTACACCATCAACCGCCTTGTCCCAGATTTTGATGTAAAACTGCCGTTCCACCACCTCGCCGGAGAGGGCAAACCCGCCCATCTCCACGATCTCATGCTTCAGCAGCTCCTTTTGCTTGATATTGGAGGAAGCTGTGAGGGTAGAGGACAGTTCCGCCATCAGGGGAGAAATATCCACCGGGCGGGAAACCGCCAAAAGCTGAAACGGATATTGGCCGCTGGACAGGCTGACCGTGAGCTGCTTGGCGATCAGCCGCTTTTCATTCTTGCTGAACAGCTCCGTGCTGATGGGAAATATTTTCAGGTACGCCAGCGCCATGCCGTCACGGGTGTAAAGGAAGCTCCCGCGAATATCCTTGACATTGACAAACTCATTGGCCGTCATCTGCGCCAGTTCTTCCTTATCCCTGCTCTTGGCTTTCTTGCGCCTTTCTGAAAATTTCAAAAAAAGAAGCGTACCGCCTCCCAGCAGTACGCATACCAAAATCATAATGATCGGCAGCAGCAACCTATCAACCTCGCTTTCCTTGCCGCAGTTTACAGTTCCAAATCATCCTCGTCCTCCAGTTCTGGTTCCGGCTCATCAGTATAGTCCGGCAACACATCCTCAACCGCAAATCCAAAACTGTGCCCGCCGACCCAGTCCACTTGAACAGAAGCATACAGTTCTTCAAAGTTTTTGCTGAAATAGGCCAGTTCTTCTTCGCTGGCTCGTTCTGTTTCACCTTCCCCGTAGAGGTAGGTTCCCACTTCCGCATAAACCCGGTCGCTTTTCGGCAGGCTTCTCAAATCATCCCGGATGATTTCATCCTCCAGGAGATCCTCCGCACAGTCCGGGCTTCCGGGAGCGTAGTATTCTTCCAGCAGGCCGGAATCAGAGGCCAGGGTCACAACAGAAAACATCTTGCTCATTTTGAACCACCACCTTTCCGGCCCCCGAACATCAGCCGCAGAAATTCCTCCGCATCTTTTGCTGACCGCACCTCAAAGGTCACGGCGGAAGGCCGTGGCCCTGTGAAGTAGTCCCGGAAACAGGCGATTTGTTCTTCGGTCAGCGATACGCCATGCCCCTCCGGGGTGTCGCCATAGAGAAAGAATGTCCCGTGAAGCGTATCATTCCCTAACTGGCGATTTACAGGCAGGCCCAGCCATTTGCCAGCGGCGTTACAGCACAAGACGGTTTCGTGGGGCAGGGAGATACATTCGATCTCGCCGCCGACAAGGGTCTGATGGTGTTCCAGGGAATCCTCCAGCACAGCGGTATAGGGTTCCTTTCCCGGCTCAAATATCATCACTTTGATTTCTCTATTGCTGTTCATCTTTTTTCCCTTTCTCATCATGGGTTCCCCGGCGCGATATGCCAGTCATCGTAGAGGGAGCCGCTGATGGTCACAGAATCAGTGAGATTGGCGCAGAGCATCCCTGCCGGGGTCCAAATGTCCATCACATGGGTATTGACTGTATAGCTCCCATCGGGGAACCACACCGGCGAAAAATGGACCCGCTGCTTGTAGGTGCTGTAAATATTTTCGGCAAACTGGAACCGTGCTGTTCTTCCGCTGGAGAGCCGGTCCAGCAGGCGCCAGTAGGTCGTATAGTTAAATTCGGGGAAATAGGAAACCGCCGTCTGGCCGTAGGTGTAGTGGGACATGGGCGCCGATGTGCTGACTGTGGCGGTGACGGTGTTGCTCACGCCGTAGCCGGATTTCATGGTATTCCCGGCTGCCGTAGGCACCTTCTCATCCGGTTCAATCCTCGTGGTGGCGGTCATGGAGGCGGAATAGTTGTCCCGGAAGAAATCATACCAGCCCTCATCCACCCAATATCCATCATCATCGCCGGTGCTGTGCCACACCCAATACGGGTGCCACTGTGCCCACCACACGCTCCATGCGGCGTAGGACTTTTCCTCCCGGCTGGGAACGCCGCTAGACCGCCAGCTTCCTGCGGTGTCGGTGGCCTTCGGGTCCGGCGGGTCGTTGCCGGAAAGATCAACCACTTTTGCCTTGATGGTAGTCTGGCTCAGAGTCCCCCGGTTTGTGCGTACTGTGATGGTAATATCCTGCGGTTCGGACGGGGTATGCCACTTCACCCACGCAAGCTGACTGTCCCCCTCCGGGATGACGATATTTCTCATGCGGTAGGTGCTGCCCTTGATGGTAAAGGTCACAGTGGCGGGGCCGTCCGGGTTGATCTCAGAACCGGCATAGAGCGTCACCGGCGTTATCACATCGGTGTCCACCCGGTATTCGTAGTCATAGTCGGTGGGTTCCGGCTGCTCCGGGGGCTGTTCCTCAAACCGGACAATGCCCATGCCCAGGTAGGCGATGATAGTATCATTGGAACAGGTCTTGTTCGCGGGACCGGAATAGGCCGCAAAGCCTAAATCCGAATATTCAAGGTACATCGCCAGCGGGAGGTTTTTATGGGTCAGGCTCGTCATGGTCCTGCGCAGGGCGCCGCCCGTCTGGTTGTCGTAGAGGGCCGCTTCATGGGCGGTCATGGCGTACATAACTCCATTGTGCTTGAAGTAGGCCATTGGCTCCAAAAGCAACTTATACTCGCCGCCAATCAGTTCATCATAGTTGATCCCTGTCTGCTGCGCCACCAGCTCGACCGCATACTCAGAACAAAAATATTTCTTGATGGCCTCAATATTTGCCTTGGTACTGCCGCTGCTGATAATGCGGGGCATAGCCTGTGCAGGCGTATAATAATCGTAATTTCCTGTGGTGGGGGAAATGCCCGTCCCTCTGCTGTATTGGATTTTGCTGATCTTTCCAAAATGAATTTTAATCGTAGGATTTTTGTTTGTCAGGTCGAAGGGAGTAGAAACCGGCTGGCCGGATTCTGCGTCCACAACGGTAATCCTTACGCCATCCATGCCGGGGTTCCATGAGTTCTGCGAGGTCCCCTGTCCCATGCTGCCGCCACCGCCGTCCACATTCCCGCTGCCTCCGGTGTCGGCCAGGGCGCTCATCGGGCAAATGCCCAGAATAAGCAAAAAGCTCAAAAAGAAGGCAAAAATCCGTTTCAAAAGCGCACCTCCAGTCTGCTGATTTTTGAAAAAGAGCATAAAAAGAGTACGGCAGAAATGCCGCACTCCTGTGCCAAGGGTCATCCCATGATGCCGACTTGCTTATTTATATCTCCATCTGAATCAATATTGTGCTGCACAGAACTGCCGCCCTCGTCAGGAATCCAGCCGAAGCCCTCAATGTAAATAGAGCCGTTCTGCGTATCGCCGTTCTGGGGCTGATTGGCAGCGGGATCGGAAACAATCGGCTCATCGTTCTCGCTGGCCGCCTGCTGTTCCTCCGGGGACGGTGCGGGCGGCGGAGTGGTTTCCGGCTTTCTCTCACTGTCGGTCAAATCAACATCCACCTGATCCTCCTGCTCCACATCCAGGACAGGATCAGCCTGTTCCTGCGCAGGGGTGTTTTCCGGCGCGGAAACATCGGGGACCTCCACTGTGGGCGTCGTGGTTTCTTCCTCCGGGGGCTGGCTCACATCCTCCGTGGTAACATCCGTAGGGGCGGCGGCCGGGTCCGTCCCGGACGGCTGACTGCTTTTGCCGAGCATGGACACAGAAACACCGATCACGATCAGCAGCACCGCCGCCACACCGACGATGGCAAGCAGTTTTTTATTTTTTTCGTTCATCTGGAATCCTCCTTTTAAGGTGAAATTATATCAAAAAATCAATGTGTTCCTCTGCCCTCATTATATCAGTTGCACAATACCGGAGTCCAGGTGGAAGAACACACAAACATTTTTTTGCGCTATGGGAAACCGCCAGGCAGAAATAGACAAAATCTAAAACCGGGGAACATATTTGGCGTTGAGCTTCATGGTGATCTGCATGGGCGGCAGATGGCCGAACCCAAAGGAAAGGGGCACCTCCACCGTGACCGTTCCCGTCACATTGAGCTGCGTGATTCCCTCCGGCGCGGAGGGTGCAAACGGGGCGTTTTCCAGTTCCATGCGCAGATCATAAAAGCGATATTCCAAATCCGGCCCCGCGTATTTCAGATACCGCCCATCCTCGTACACCAGGCCCAACACCTGTTGCAGCCGGTCATACACATTCCCGGTAGTGACATTCTTTGTCCAGGACGAACCGGAAAGCTGGTAGCCTCCCGAATACCCTTCCCGCAGGCCGGGGTAGGCTTCATCCCAATTTTCCGTTGCCACCGCTACGATAGCGGATTGAACAGAATCCCGGACGCCCTGCGCCACAATCATCAGCCGCATATATTCAAACACCACGCAGGCCAAAATCAGGCAGCAGACCACCACCGCCAGAATCATGGGCGTGCCCTGCCCGGACCTGTCTTTCAAAACTGTTTTCAGCCTGTTCATTTCCAATACACCTCCGAGGCTCCTGTGGCCCGTGCGGTGAGTGTGACCGGGAAGGACGCAAACTCCCCGAACAGGCCGAGATTAACGGTGGTGGTAAGCGTCACCGTCACCTCGTTGCCGAGCTGGATTTTGCCGGTGTCGCTCCATGAAATATCCGGGTCAAGCCCTGTTTCCTCCCGGAGATCCGCCGCTTTCGCGTTGGTGGCGGAACCGACCCGCCCATTGATCTCCGCTGTCCGCACCAGCTCATCCGCAAACACATCCAGGTTTTGTTTCGCCACAAACACCGGGGCGATGCGGACCACCAGCGCCAGAACAAGCGCAACGGACAGGACAAGGACGCACACATCCACAAAGCCCTCCCCGCGTTTTTCTTTCAGCAGCCGCCTCAAACAGCTACCTCCCTTCATCAGAACAAATCTCCAAAGGCTTCCAGGACCACATAGCCCAGAACGCCCAGATACATCAGCAGGAAGCAGCCCAGGAGCATAAAGGAATACTTCCGCATTTTTCCCGGCTGCTTCATGGCCTCCAGCTTCAGCTTTTGGAGTTCAAGCTGCTTGAAGGTCATGGAGAGCATTTGGAAGTACATAATGCCGTTGTCGCCGCGCTTGACGGAGATCAGCCCGCGCACCACATCGGAGAGCATGGTGCTTCCGATCCGGCTCTCCCAGCGCGTCAGGGCGTTTTCCTCGTTGCCGGAGGCCATATCCGCAATCGTGATCTCCAGCTCCCGCTTCATGGCGTGACCGGCGTTGTGCTGGTAGGCTTTCAGGATATTCAGTACATCACGGGAGGAACGAAGCTCCTGCTCCACGGTATTGACAAAACGGGGCAGCTCCGTTTCAATTTCTTCCCGCCGCTGCTGGACGATCTCATCCGCCCGTTTCTGCTCCTTGAAAAAAACAGCCACCGCCAGAAAGAGGATCACCGGCGCCAGAATAGGGAAAATCAGCAGGGCCGGGATCACCAGCAGTCCAATCAGGCCAGCCTTGACCCAGGCTGCCGCCACATAGGTTTCCGGGGACATTTGAATTTCGGCGGATTTAAGCTGGGCCTCCAGCTTGCGCCGTTTATAGGCGTCCAGCCGAACCAGAGGCGCGGCCTTTGCCGCCATGTCGAACAGGATGGCGTTCATGCTGTTCTTTTTCGCCTTTCCCCGATTTGTGACGGTCAACACGGCCTTTGTGCTGGCGGAAGTGGGCAGCCGGAGAAGTCCGGCCAGTAAAAAGAACGCTCCCAGGCCAAAGAGTGTTCCGAAGCATAGTAAAATCAAATACAACCTGTTTCACCTCAATTCCTTGTAATACATTCGTTTCGGGCCGGTGTTCCGGCTCTCCGTCCGGGGGCGGCCCGGTACATTCCAGCTCCCGCCGCCCCGGAGGCCCGGCGCGCAAGCCATAGAGGAAACTGCACCCGTTGAATGTGCCGTCCGTGCAGAGCCGTGTCACCTCGGCCGTCCGTCCATCGTCCAGATACCGGGAGATCGACCGCCCCACAACGGCAACGCCATGAAGTACCCCTGACTCATCGGAGAGCGCCACACAAAATTTACAGCCCTGTGCGCGCCCGCTGTGGCGGTGGTGCTTTTCAATAAAGCGGTTTGCCTCTCGCAAACTGATTGGAATGATCTCCGCGATGCTCACCTCCCAATGAAAAAATACTCACCGGAAGGGTGAGTAAAAATGGCTTTTTGCGCTTTGAATTGGAAATATCAGGTTCCTTCATTTCCGCAAACTCAAAATAGTGGAAATATCCCACCTGATTTTGGAGTAGATAGTTCCACTTATCTTTTATACTCCACTGGCTTTGTCAGCCGGATGACCGCCGCAAAGGAAATGAGCAGCACCAGCAGACACACCGCCAGGATGCCTTTGCCGAAGCCCGTGTTCACCAGCACATTGTACCAGTCTTTGTTCAGGAAGTAGAGCAGAGGGATGTTGCCCACCAGCAGGAAGGCCATCGTGATGAACTCCTTGAACGGCTCGTACATCAGGTAGTCCAGCTCCGCCGCCACGATCCGCATATCGGACAGCTTGCCGATGATGGGGGTGAGCGTGCTTTTCAGGCTCTTATCATCCTGACAGGCGATGGCGGCGTCCACCCATTCCCGGAAGATGTAGTTGTCCAGCTTGGGCTTCATGTTGGAGAGGGCCTGCTTCACATCTGCGCTTATCATGCCGGTTTCCGCTAAAAAGCCCCGGAACACATCGGCAACAGGCGGGTTCAGGTAGTGGATGTTTTCCTCTATGGCGGTGATGATGCTCTCGCTGCGCAGATAGGAGCTGGTGATGATGGACAGCCCGGTTTCAATCTCGTTGTTCATCAGCTTTTTATAGCTGTGGGAGGTGAACAGGACATACCAGAACGGGATCAGCCCCATGCCCGCCGCCAGAACCGGCAGCATGAAATAGTTTTGAATCACAATGCAGATCACCGCGCCCATAGCCGCCAGGAACAGGGAAAGGGCGCAGAGGGCGGCAAACTTGCCGCCCCTGCCGGTCAGGATCATCATTTCCTTGGCTTCCCGCACCGTCTTTTGGATGCCCTTGGCCCCTCTGGGGTGGTTGAGCTGCCCGATCTTCTTGGAGATCGGCGGCTCCCGGCTGGCAAAGGATTTCGTCAAGTCCTCCGCAAACTCAAAGGGCGTCATGTTCAGCAGCAGGAAAATGCCGGCCAGCATACCGGCAAAGGCCAGCAGAATCAGTACAATCAAGCGGTTTCCTCCTTCCCATCGTTTATATCCATCCGCCCACCGGCGATCTGCTCCAGCAGGCGGGGCGGCATCCCATTCTCCAGCAGCCGCTTTTGCAGGCTTGCCGAGATCGTGGACACCTTTTGAAATTCACCGCGCACTTTTATCTTGCCGTCCTCCACGGCGGTTTCCGATACATGGTAGCGGTAGAGGGTGTGGAGCTGCCGTGTACCGTCCTCCAAAATCTCACATTCAGTAATTTCCATCACCCTGCGGCTGTTGTCCTCCAGCTTCTTCACAAAGAGGACAATGGGAAACGCCTCCGTCACCAGGTTATACAGGGTCTTGTCGCCCATATCGTATTTCTGGGTACACAGCGTCACCATGCGGTAGTAGGTGGCCTTGCAGCTATTGGCATGGGTGGTGGTAATGACCGCGTGGCCGGTGCGGGCCGCCTCCTGCGCCGCAAACGCTTCCGCCGACTTCATCTCGCCCACGCACACCACATCCGGGTCGCAGGTCAGGGCAAACTCCAAAAGCCGCTCCTGATCGTAGTTCTGCTTGGGGTCATCGGAAAAACGGGTGACGGTGTGGACTACATTGTTGAGGACATTCCCCTCGGCGTCCTCCTTCACCAGATCAAACTCCCGGCACCCGTTTTCAATGGTGAAGATTCTCTTTTCATTGGGAATGGTAGAGAGAATCCAGCTCATCAGCGTGGTCTTGCCGCTGCCGGTGGAGCCGGTGACGCAAATGGACAGGCCGAACCGCAGCACCGCCGCCAGGAAATCCAGCATTTCGGCGGTGGCCGTCCCATAGCGGACAAAATCATCCCGCCCCAGCTTTTTGGGGTTTACGATTCGGATGGAAGCCGCCACGCCCTTGTCCTTGTCGGTCAGCGGATTGCCCAGAACCGTGATACGGATTTTATTGGAGAGATGGCCCACCACTCCCGGCTGGCTGTTGTCCAGGATCATCCCGGATTTATGAAGCAGCCTGCGGACCACATCCACGGCGTGCTGAGGACTTTGGAACCGCTCCTTGGAGGGGACCACGCGCCCATCCGCATAGGTGATCTTGGTGTCCTTCCAGGAGTTGATGTTGATCTCTTCCACATCGCTGGCAAAGAGGTAAGGAGTCAGGAAGGAGAACTCGGCCATTTCCGTATAGAGCTTGTCGATCAGGGCCTCGTGATCCATGCCCTCTACGCCCAGGCTGTAATCATTGAGATACTTGGCGATGTAGGCGGTGATCTGCTGGCGCTGTTCCTCCGGGTTGTCGGTTATCAGGGTGGAATACTTGCTGGCAAGGTACTCCTGCACCTGTGCCAGCACCTCCGCGAATGAGCGCGTGTTTTTGCTGGTGTTGAAAAAAAGGCCGATGTTATTTGCCATCCCCGAACACCTCCGCAGCGATGGCAGCGATGACCGGCTCGTAGCTCTTTGCCTCTTTCCCGGCAAGCGGTTCCAGCAGCTTCAGCGTGGCCGCCTGTTCCTCCACAATGGGAAGGTAAGGCAGCCGGTACTTCACCCCGCCAAATGAATTTTCGTATTCCATACCGCCCTGATAGGGCCGGGTGTTGGACAGCGCCCGGATGTGCTGCTCCGGCTTGAATTTCCGGTCCTCGATCAGCGGGAGGTAGGACGCAAAATAGGAGATCGCTTTCAGGTCGCACCCGCATACACGCAGCACATCGTCCGCCACCTCCAGCGCCGCCGTTGCCAGCACATTCCCGGTCAGGACACTGGTGCAGTCCACGATCACATAGTCCGCGATATGCCGCAGAAGCACCAGCATATCCACCGCCTTTTCCTTGCTGTACTCTGCGTAGGTAAACACATTTTCCCCAGCCTTGTAGCCCAGAAAGCTGATATAGGGGTGCTTTTCACAGGGGACACAGGTTTTCAATACCTGCTCCTGCGTCATGCCGGGAGCGGACAGCAGTTCGCCCACGGACACCTCCGGCAGCTTCCCCTCCGCCGCCACAGCGGGAAGCGGGGGCGCGGTAAGGTCGGTAAACGCCAGCACCACATTTTTCTTCCGCTTGGCAAGCTCCGCCGCCAGCTTGACCGCCGTGACCGTCTTTCCAGCGCCGGGGCTGCCCCATACAGCAAGCATCTGTTTCTGCTTATTCGCCATCCGCTGATTCCACCTCCTGTTCCTCCGTGCCCTCTGTGGACTGCCCGCCGTCAGCAGCGTCAACAGGGGCCTCCGGCTGACTGCTCTCCCCACCGGCCTCCGCCTCCGGTTCGGCAAAGAAGGCGTCCTGCGCCGCCAGGAACTTTTCGGCATTGGCACGGGCGCCCCGGTAGACAAAGGCCAGGTGGAGGCTGTTGGATTCCTCCAAATGAGCTAAAAGCTGGGCCTGTTCGCTGTTTACCAGCAGGGTGATGGTGGCGGGCAGAGTTTCCTCCGGGTTTTCTTCTTCCTCATTTTCCACCGGCGCCTGATATTCCTTGTCCGCGCCGGAACTCTGGGTGGCGGCCAGGACCTCCACATATTTCAGCTCCGGGGGCTGGGTGGTTTCGCCGGTGTCCTTGTCGGTGGCAAAGAGCATGATAATATCGCCCGCCTCCACCTTGCCGGAACCGCCCTTGGCAAAGGTGGGGATGGTGACGGAGATCGCTACCTTGGAACCGTTCAGTCGGGTCAGGTACTCGTACTGCGTCAATGGCTCAGAGGACAGCCACGCCGTGTTCACATCGGTATTTTTCCGCAGCTCCACATAGGTGTATCTTCCCACCACCTCATCCAGCGAGGTGGCGATACTGTCCTCCATGCCGGAGGCCCCTCTGGTGTAGACCTCCACCATGTCCGCCGTGATGTATGTCCCCCGTGGAATCACCTCGGCTTTTACCCGGACGGCCTCCGTCTGGGCTTTCAGTCCCTCGTTGAAAAGCGGCGTGATTCCAAAGCAGACCAGGACTGCCAGCAGGATGCACACCGCGCCGATGACCGTCCGGCTCCGAAAAATATTCTTGTTCAACTTGATACCTCCACTCGTTTAGATTTGAAATACAAAAGCAGTCAGCCAGTAGGCGGCCACACCGCCGAAGCAGAAAAAGGGGGCCAGGGGCAGGCGCACCGCAGACAGCGGCCGTTTTTGCACACGGCATTCCACCATCCCGGCCAGCACCGCCAGCGAGAGGGAAAGGACGGCCTGTACCAACCCCGGCCACACGCCCAGGACAAATCCGCAGGCCCCCATCAGCTTCACATCCCCGCCGCCAATGGCAAACCCGTCCCGTTTTATCAGAACCGCCGCCAGCAGGAAAGGGCCGCCTACCAGAAGCAGCCCCGCCGCAGACGCGGCAGGGCGGAACCCGATCAGCCCACACAGAAAGAGCAGGATCGGGATCAGGTTTGGGATCTCCCGGTTTCGCATATCCCACACAGCGGCGGACAGGAGCAGCAGGCCGAACAGAGTGCCCTTGACCATGAGCGGCGTCACCGCTCAACCTCCCCGGCAGGCTCTAAATCGGGATTATTCAGTTCTTCTCCATAGAGTTCATAGTAATCCTTCAGCTCCTGCGGCGGTTCCCCATTCACATGAAACTGACAGGAGCGAAGCTCTTTTTCCCGGCGCTGTACCGTATCCTGCATCGTATCTACAATACAGTCTAAAAAAGAGTAATCGTTATCCATCCACTCACTGAAAAGAACCGCCAATGGCTGCGGATAGGTCAAGAGGACATTTACCGTATCTTCAGGTAATTCATCTTCCATCTGGCATAGAAATTCCTCTTTTATCACTTTCTCATAAGCGCACCCCAAAATCTCTTTGGGCGGCAGAGCGGCGATCTCCTCCATGCGGGCGTCAAATTCCGCCTTGGCCCGATTGTAGAGAAGATCCGCCCGATACCCGGCGCCCTTGTCCTGGAGGAAGTAATAGACTACCTCGCTGATGTTCTCCGGGTCCATACAGCGGTCCGGGACGGGTGTATTTCGGAAAGTCCACGCCTGTTCCAGTACATTGTCCATCGCCAAAAGCATATCCCGCTGCGTATCACTCAGGGGGATGTTCTCCAATTCACTTTTGATGGCAAGCATCCCCTGAATCCGTGCAAAATAGGGATCGTCGGGCGCCAGTTCCTCCAGCGGTCTGGCCGCCTTATGGATTTCTTCGTCCAGCTTCTCTTTCAGTTTCTCTTGTTCCAGTTAAACCACCTCCTGCGGTCAGGCATACAGCCCGGAATAAAGAAGAATGGCGGTCAGTCCGGCCGCTATCCCGATCATTAGGGGCCACGGGTTCCATCCCTTTTGAAACATCATTTTGATTCCCCCTGTTCCAACGCCTCCTGCGCGGCGAGAATCTGCCTGCCCACGGCATAGACCACTTGAATGGTCACAGAGTTTCCCGCCTGCCGGTAGAGCTGATTGTCGCTGTTGACCGCCCGCGCCCGGTCAAACATTTCATCGGTAAAGCCTTGCAGCCGCCAGCACTCACGGGGCGTCAGCCTTCGAATCAGGCCGCATCCCGCAAACGGCGTCCCCTGATTGCAGGAGGTTTCCAGAGTGCCGGTGCAATCCTTTCCGACACGCCCACGCCTTGTCCGGCTGTCCGGAAACGCCAGATTGACGCTGTCCCCGCAGCGGGCAACCGCGTAGCCCTGTTTTGTGGCCTCCCGGATGTGCATACCGTAAGGGCATTTTTCACAGTCCTGAAGGAAAACGCCGTGGCGGTCCTGTGTTGTAAGCGTGAAGGCCGGTTCTCCGCACTCCTTGATCCGCCGCCCATTCTGCTTTTTTTCTTCCCGTTCCGGGGTAACGACAGCGCGGCAGCCGTAGAACACGCCGGAGTTATCGCCGCCCCGGTTGGTGATCCCGCTGTTATACTTGGTCTTGATGCACCGTGCATGGCTCGTCAGTTTGGGATTGCCATTACAGAGGTCAACGAAATACAGCCCGGTCTTTCCGCCCCAGCCGCCGGATTGGGCGGCCATCGTGACGCTGATGCCGGACGGGTCGTACACCCGCTGGCCCTGCATCCCGCCTATGAGTTGGACAAGAGCTTTTCCACGGCCCGCTGGGACAGGAAATACTTTTGGTCCACCTCCGGCTCCAGGATGTCGGCAAGCGACAAGGTAGACCCGCTCTCTGTTTTGAGGGGGGCCGAAATCCTTTGTATTGAGAAGTCCGTACTCGATATGGTAGCCGAGTGAGGCCAGCGTATCAAGAACGGCCGCAAAGTCCCATCCTCCATGAATGGACAGGAGATTCTTAACATTTTCAAGGACAATCCATGTGGGTCGATTTTCAGGACTTTGGCCTTTGACGAGTTCAGCAAGCGTAAAAAAGAGTCCGCTTCTTGCTCCGTTAATCCCTCGCTGACGGCCGCTGACCGAAATATCCTGACACGGGAATCCCGCTGCCCACAGGTCTGCTCTGGGGAGTTCTGCGGGGGTGACTTTTGTGATGTCCGCCGCATACCATTCATCCTCCTTTATATTGTGAATGGCTCTGTAACTGCGGTCGGCATATTTGTCGATCTCACAATGCCCCACACAGCGCATCCCGCACAGTTCAAAGCCCTTGCGGAAACCGCCGATGCCGGAAAAGAAGTCAAGGAATGTCATCTGCGCCATCGGCAGCCTCACATTTCTAACGCCATATCCTCATCAAGCTCTTTCTGTCCGTCATTCTCCATTTGAGCGATCGCTTCCTGTTCTTCCTCCAATTCCATCAGCTTCATAAAGATGGCGTTTGCAACGCACGGATCAATCTCCGTGACATACCGGGTGGTTGGGTCAACATGGTTTTCATCCCTCGGCGTCCGGGCGTCCGGGAAATCGGTCTGTCCGGCCCGGTCAAGCACCGCCTGATCGAAACGGGAATCCCAATCGGAAAACTGGACGGTGCGGGAGAGGACATAGATTGCCCGCTCCACGCCATAAAAGCGCACCAGCTCTCCAATGAAGGAATCCAATTCCCGGCTGTTCATGACGGTCATGGCCTTGGCCTGAATGAAATTCCGGCAGTCCATGTTGATGTTATAGCTGTCGCACCAAAGAGCCGCCTCATCCTTTCGGGCGGCTTCTTCCAGCGACGGATAGTAAACGGGAATGGCTGCGTACATTATTCAAGCCCCCATTCGTCCCCGTAGCGGTACGGGTAGATTTTCTGCCCGCTCAGGAACCGGACCAGGTTCTGCACCTGATCCACCACGGACAAATTGCTCTGGTCCTTGGTGGTCATCATCACCGAGCCAAAGATACCGGTCAGCGCCAGGACTACGGTGGTAGTCACATTGGCGGTAAACAGCCAGACCAGGGCGGCCGCGCCGCCCATCACCAGGGAGCCAATCAATGCCTGAAAGAGCTGCTTTTTTCCAAAGCCTGTGAACAGCTCCGCCTCCGGCTTCACGCCCAGAGGGATATACAGTTTCAAATCCTCGTCCATTCGCACCTCCTACGAATAGTAATACAAAATCAGGTCTTTGATCTGCCAGATGGATTCCGCGATCACATAGAAGATCACGGTGTTGCGGGCGCGTTTCTTGTACTGCGCCGCCTGTTCCTCGGCGGCAGCCAGCCGCACCATGCAGTAGATAAACCTCGCCGCAGCGCCCACACGCACCAGCAGGATGATGGCCTTTGAGAGATCGTCCATTGTCACCATCCGCCGTCACCTCACTTTCCCATGCCCCTGACCATCTGCACCAGGCGCACGGAATGGTATGCGTTGTTGACAATGGCTCCGCCACCGCCGCCTCCGGTCGTGATGATGAAGTCCTGAAGGAACTTCGGCGTCCGCACGGCCAGAATCATGCAGGCCACGCCCCAGAAGATGTGCATATTCATCATCAGCCCCACGCCCAGCTTGGCGAGGGCGATTTGGATAACCACCGAAAGGGCCGATTGAAAAAACTTGCTCATGTAGGGCTTGAACACGCCCTTGTCATTGTCGATCAGGCCCACGCAGGCCAGGGGCATCCCTACCCGCAAAATCAGAATCTCCAGCCCCCGCATAAGGAACTGGAAGTAGAGGATAAAGTACACGATAACGAACACCAGCCCAAAGATAGCAGTCACAAGGCCGAGTGTGGAGATGCCGGACACCCAGCCCGCCCAATCGTAGGCGGTGGCAAGGCCGATGGCCTCCAGCATCTTGTTACTCATTTCCTCCACGATCCCGGCAAGCCAGCCGTACATGGTGGGGAAACAGACCGCCACGGCCATCGCCTTGAAAAAGTTGGTCAGCAGGGCAATCGGTTCTTCATCCGCGTCGCCGTCAGACCACAGCACATAGGTTTCAAAGCCCTTTTTGAGAAATTTCAGGATGATAAGCGATACGCCAAAGCCAAACACAATATCAAACAGGGCTTCAAACAGATCAACACCAGCCAATGTGGACATATACTGCTCCGCGTACAGGGTCAGCGGCACAATGCCCTCCATCAGCCCGTCAATGTAGGCGATGGCTCCGTTGAGCAGGGCGACGATCAGCAGAACCAAAATATATTCCAACCAGCGGCCACCTCCTTTCCGGGGGCGGCCGGGGCCGCCCCCTTGTCGTATGAATGGAAAACGGGGCGGGTCAGGCGGCAGGCGTCCCGCCGCCCTCCGCCAGCGCCCGGTCATACTCGGCCAGCACCACGGCGGACAGCTTCTCCCGCAGCTCCTTCGTCATGGGGAAGCACTGTTCCGTCCATTCGCCTTTTACATTCCGGCGGCTGGGCAGGGACACGAACAGCCCCTTTTCACCCTCCACCACCCGGACATTCTTCACCAGAAAGCAATCGTCCAGGATGACGCTGCACACCGCCCGCAGCTTGTCGGGACCGGTCAGCGTCCGTTTGATCTCCGCTCTGAACTCCATAGAAAACCTCCTTGATAAAAAGTGTGGCGGGGCATAACGCCCCGCCGGTTCCGCCAAACATCAGCCCGCGTAATCGAACATATCCTTGATGCGCTGGGTAATGGTCGGCAGCACAGTGCTGTCCACAATGAGGTAGAGGCCCGCCAGGATCAGAGCGCCCAGGACAATGGAGATCAGCACCGTGATCGCCACATCAAGGGTGCCCTGCCCCTCACGGTTTACCAGCGCCTCCTTCGTGCGGCCTGCCAGCTCACGGGCCTTCTGCTTGGCCGTCCAGATGGAAGTCATAGCCTTAACCTGAGTGTTGCGGATGAAGTTAGCCATAATTTTTTCCTCCTATTGATGAAGTGATTTATTTAGTAAGGCGTGGGAATCGCCTGTACTACGAAAAAGCCCCCGGCTTACTGATAGTAGCCGAGGATCAGGTTCAGAGTGGCGGAACCAAGAACGGCGCCGATGCAGGACACCACGGCCACCACAATGCGGTTATTCCATTTCTTTTGATCCATCTCGTCAGCCATTCCGCGCCGGATGCAGAAGTAGATGATAAGCAGGCCGGACACCACCGGGGCCAGGACCATGAGCCAGGTGGTCAGGTCGCCAATCAACTGCTCGGTGCCCGTCACAATCTGGCTGTCCTCCACACCAGCCGCATAAGCCGGTGCGGACATGAAAAAAGAGGCGGCAAGTGTGGAAAGACCGACACCTGCCGCCCGGACGGACTTACGCAACCCGCCCATCGTCTGTTTTACTTTTTCTTTCATCAAAACCTCCTGAAATTTATTCATCATCAGAAGCGCCGCCCCCTGCGTTTTTCTGCTGCGCAAGGCGGCGCATGATGTCCTTTTGATAGTAGACCCAGATATTCCACAATGCGATCTCTTGCTTGGTATCGGTGATAACGGGCCGTTTGTTTTCCCGCTCCTCCCGCAGCTTCCGGTTATGCTCCATGTCTCCCATGCCCAGCATTTGATTGAACAGCCATTTGGAGAGGTCGGGGGCGTACATCATGGCCGGATGGTCCCGGCTGGTGATGATCTGATAGGGCCGCTTGACGCGCCGGACCTCATCCGTATTGAGTAGCTTACGCTCCGTCAGGCTGACGCTCTGGGAGCTGGACGGTGTGGTGAACCGCCCGTTGCTGGCCGAGAGCTGATAGCTGGATGTGGTGTAGCTACCCAGCTTGTCCGACATTTCCCGCAGGGTTTCCGGGTCATCGCTTTGGAGATAGGCCCAGATCTGGCAGTTGCCCTTGATGGTGTTGGCGATGTTGTCGCTGTACTTCTCCTTGAGCTGATCGAACCCCTGCACATAGAGGGCATAGCGCATCCCGCGCCCTGCCGCCACAGTGAGCTTGTTCGTCATATCGCTGATGGGGGTAAAATTTCCAAACTCATCCAGCAGGAAATTCACCCGCCGCTCCAACCGCCCGCCCCGGCGATCCGCCGCCTCCGCCAAAAGCTCATACTGCTGGGACACAATGAGAGAGGCAATCGGGTAAAAGGTGGTTTTCTCGTCCGGCAGGATCACAAAGAGTGCCTGCTTTTTAGTTCCCAGGTCGGAGAGCGTAAAATCGCTGGTATGGGTGATGGCGTAAATGGATTTCGAGGTAAACAGCCGTAGGGTGGTGAGGGCGGAGGTGTAAAAGCTACCTCTGGTGCGGGACGGGGCCACATCGGAGATGGAGAGCAGCGCCCGCGCCGGGTGGGTTGGCGACTGCTTTTTCAGATACTCCAGCAGGGGCATTTTATTCCCGATGGTACGGCACATCTCGGATATGAACCAATACACATTGGTCATATTCTGAAATTCCGGCCGCTTCTGGTTATCGCACACCACACAGAGGATGGCGGCGGCGATGATGGAACACTCGCCGTTCGTCCAGATTTTCTCTCCCTCCGGCTTGCCTACCAGATTATTGGTCAGATCCCAGGCCAGCATTTCCGCCCGGTCTGTGTCACCCTCGTTGATGGCGTCAATGACAGGCTGGAGAAGGTTGTAGCGCATACTCTTGGCCGGGTTCTTGAAGTCCAGCACCAGCACTTCATACCCCAGCTTTTTCAGAAATTCAGAGGTGTAGTGGAACAGCTCGGCCTTGGGGTCCGAACAGAAAATAGATTCCCCGGCAAGCCCCAGAAGGCAGATGCTCTCCAGTACCAGGCAGCGGGACTTGCCGGAACGGGTGGCGCCCACGCAGAGCAGGTGGCAGTCATCCCCCACAAAATAGATTTTTTCCTTGTCGCCCTCCTTTTTCATGCCCACCACCACGCCGCCTTTCGTCAGCGGGGCAGGCGGCGTGTCCTTGGGGATCACTTTAGGATGCAGATTCAGTTTCAAACAAACACCTCACTTTTTCATAAAATCCAGCCCATCACAACCGGTTTTCAGTAGTTCCCGCATGGCCGGGTCATGCGGGTCCAGGATGAAGCTGTCAAAGGCTTTTTCTTTTTCCGCGTCGCTCATCCAGCGGGCCGATCCATGCTGATACTGACCCACCGCCTTGGGGGTCTTGATCTCCGGCGTGATGGTATCCAGGTCGGATTCATAGGGCCGCATATTGGTGAGAAAGAACATCACGGCCAGCACACACACAAATCCTTGCAGGCAGAGGTACAGCATCAAATGTTGGCGGCTGGAAAACAGGCTGGCAAGGCAGTCCCCGATAGGAAGGAGGGAGAGCCGGGTGATTTTCCTCGTCAGCAGCCCATGAACAGCGGTGGAGAAAAAGAGATTCAGGACTGCGCCGGAAACAAAAATCAGCCCGCAGACCAGCAACTTCCCCTTGGTCCTCATGGCTCCAATTCCTCCCCATCCTCCAGTTCAGGGGCAAGGTTCTGTACGGCGGCCTCCAGCACCGCTTCCGCCGCCTCGCTGCGGATCGGCTTATCCGCGATCCATGCGGCCAGACTTTCCGGCTTTACGATACCGTAGAAGTCCTTGCGCTCCCAGTGAATGTACCGCCCATCCAGCAGGTTTTCCGCATAGACCGCCTGCCCTCTGGCTCCATAAATGCAGCCAAACCCGTCACGGGCATACCACAGGGAATCGTCTGCGGTCAAATCCATGCTGCTGCCGTAAGCCTCCGGTTTTAGGACAAGAATCTGTCCCTCATAGCTGCTCTTGCTGCTTCCCTCAATGCAGTCATCCAATCTAAGGAGGTGATCCTGCTGACGGATTTTAACTTTCTCCTGTACCATATCTTCCGGCACATAGAAAATGGGCATATAGAGCTTCTTTGCAAGTTCAATTTCTTCCCGCATCCCGGAAGAAATGGTGCTGCCCACTACCCAGAGGTCATCGCAACGCCACATCAGGTCGCGGCCCATCCGCAATCCCTGTTCACGCTGCTCCGGCTGTTCATCATCCAGATATTGCGTGAAGATCGTGTGGGGCGCCAAGGGAATCACCCCGCAGGATGCCGCATACGCACAGTAGTCCCTTGCTCTTTGGATATTCCGCTCCACATCCCCGCGCAGGGGGGATGAGATATAGACCAGCCGCAATTTATCACCTACCTTTCCAAATCCAGCCCATCCAGCTCTACATCGCTGATGGACGGCTCAAAGCCGGTGTCATAGGACACATCATCAAGCTGCCGGATAGCCTCCAATTGTGCTGCGGCCTTGGGGTCGATCACAAGCTCCTGCTCCAGCAGAGCGTCGGCAACAATGGCATTGGAAACTGGGTCGGTAAAGCACAGGGCCTCGCCGTCCTGTGTGGCCTGCTCCATGACGGACTCCGGCAGGATTTCCTCCGCAACGGCCTTGGGGATCTCAAGCCCCCGCTTTTTGGTGCCGACGATTTCATAGATACCCACGGCGATCTCGCCGCAGGTGATGATGTTTCCCCATATATCGGGATTTGGGCGCCCGTCACGCATACCTCACACCTCCATCTTCCTCATAAGGCATAAACGCAATCACAGAGAGATAGTCCCTCCCCAGCCGCCTCAAAAGCGCGTCCTGATGCTCCATGACCTGATCCACCACATTTTCCGGGCAGTACCGCATCAAATCCTTTACATAGCTGCCCACATCCAGCCCGATAGGGTCGGCCAGATATTCCTCGTCTGTCATGCCTTCAAGTTGCTGGTTCAGGTTGTGCTTATACATGAGAAACCGGGCGATAGCGATGGTCTGATTCCGCTTGCTGTTCATCATAGGCTATCCTCCCATCTCCATTTCATCATTCAGCCCAAATTCCATATCAAAATCAAAGTCCATGTCGGCCTCCCGCAGCTCCGGCATGATTTCCTCGATTTTGTCAAGAATCCGCTCCACAGATTCACGGGCGTCATTGGAAACATCGTGATCGAGTATGCTCATTTTGACCAGTCCGGCGTGAAGGACCCGCAATTCTTCCTCGCTGAATAGGGCCTTTTCGTCCACCAGGCCGCTGCGCTTGGCAAAATCCTGACCGGCAAACTCTTTGTTGTAAAAGACCTGACGCGCCAGCATTTCCCCGGAATCCGGGGCAGTGCGGTAGGTGGAGAACACATAGCCGAACAGGTGATGCTCCTTGCAGGCCAAAGTCACGCCGTTGTATTCCGCCAGCTTGTAGGAACCGTTGGGCAGCTTTTCGTTGGCGTCCGTGTAGGGGCAGTCCCGGCAGATGCCCGCCTTGACCGCCGTGTTCTGGGCGGTGTCGTTGATAAGCCGCATGACCTTTTCTTTCACAGCAATAAACGGGTTCTGGATCACCGTATCCGCCTTGGAAAAATAGGCCACAAGCTGATTTTTATAGTAGATGTCCGCAATATAATCCGAAGATTGGGACCGCTTTACATCAAAGCCCTTTCGGGCGAGCTGTTCAAAGAACAGCCGGTAAAAATCTGTTTTGCTCCGCAACCGGCAAACCTCCTTTTTACGAGTAACCCTTTCGTTTCATCACCTTTTTGAGAACTTCAATGAAATCAAAAATGCGCTCTGCCGCCGCCTGACTCCGGGGATAGGTGTGCGGCAGGGGTGGGCGCTTCTTCCGCTTCAGATCGTACCAGAGGCACCCGCCGTCCTTTCGGCTGGGGAACATACAGGACGGAACGGAAGTCCGTAAAGTAAAAGGGCACCCCCGGCAGGGATGCCCTTTGGGGTACTCATACAGCCGGGCCGTCAGGCGGGTCACGCCATAGGACCCTCTGGGGATAGACACCGGCACCCCGTTGTGCTTATAACTCGTTGTTACTGTGTTCATCCAATCTCCTTTCTCGAACCGGGCGGCCGGTTGTTGTATTTATCGGGACATAGAAGCGGGAATAAAAGCGGAGAAAATCATCAACTTTTTCAAGGGACTTTTCCTGCAAACCAAAAACTTTTTCAAGCGACTTTTATCAGCAAGTATCAACTTTTAGAAAAAATCTTCTGCCTCGAATCCAGCTTTCCAAAAGAAAATGCCCGCCTGATAAACAAGCGGGCATTTCATTGAGCTGTGTCTTTAATATTCAGAACTGAGCAGAAAATCGGCTATGTGCATGGTCTTGATCCCCTCGTAATTCCCCCCGGCAAATTCGTCCGTTGTAAGAACATATTTGGGGTAATTGTCGTGTATTTCAAGCAGCCGCTCATATTCCCGCTTTTCTGTCTTTTCCGAATTGATCTCCTGTGTGACCTGAACATAAATTTTCTCGTTCTGCCGCACCGCTACAAAATCAATCTCTCCATCGCTGGTCTTTCCCACATTGACGGTATATCCCCGGCGGCAAAGCTCCAGGTACACAATGTTTTCAAGGCTGGAAGCCACGCTGTCCGCGTTATAACCGAGAACGCTGTACCGCAGGGCGGTATCGGCCAGATAGAACTTTTCCTGAGTTTTCAGGATTTCCTTTCCCTGCAAATCGTATCTGGAGCAACGGTGAAGCAGATATGCCTTTTCCAGCTTTTCCAAATAACTGTAAACCGTTTCATTGTCAAGGGCGCGGCGCTCTGCTTTCAGGTAGTCCGCAATCGACTTTGCCGAAAAGGTGTTGCCGACATTGTTGAAGGTATATTTGACAACGCGCTCCAGTTGGTCGATTTTTCTGACCTGATTTCGTTTTACAATGTCTGAAAAGATTGTGGAATTATATATATCCCTGACAATCGTGTAGATCTCATCCTGAGAAAACTCCTGCAAATGGGTTGCCGGGAATCCGCCCAGACGGACATAATTTGCAAGCTCGGCTTTGGGTTCCCCGACAGTCGTGAACTTGCTTCTGAACATCAGATATTCGCTGAAGGACAGCGTAAAAATGCGGAAAGACACATACCGGCCAGTAAGGTAGGTGGAGATTTCCGAGGACATCATCCGGGAGTTGGAGCCTGTGATATACAGGTCAACATCAAAGTCGGACGCCAGGGAATTTACAACCTTTTCCCACCCCCTGATCTCCTGTACCTCGTCCAGAAACAGGTAGGTCTTTCCGTCCGGGCAAAGACGCTCCTTCAACTGTGCGTACATCTGCTTTGCCGTCATATCCTCAAATTCCATAGAATCGTAACGGCAGCTTATCATGCGTTCAGCCGGAATATTCCGCTCGGTCTTTAACCGTTCCATAATCATCTTCAATATTGTGGATTTCCCGCAGCGGCGTACCCCTGTGAGTATCTTTACAAACGGGGTATCGGCATAAGCCATGATCTTATCCACATATAACGGCCTGTCAATCATCGTGACCACCTCCATTTGTAAATAGTATATCGCAAAACCTGTTTGCGGTCAATTAGTTTTGCGATTATAAACCGCAAAACATTTCGACAATTTATTTGACTGCGGATTAGCCCAAGAAACACTACGGTTCCATACCCCTGTCCTTGTGCCGTAAATACCAGTCCTTTTTGGCGGCTTTGGAAAGATCACCTCCCATAGCCTTTTGGCAATCGTCGTACTCCATACCCATGTTGACGGCGTTCTGTTCTAACGCCATCAGGATTTCACAGATCAACCGCTCTGTATAGTAGGCTTTTCGGGCCTCGGCATACTCAAAAGCTCCGGTTTCCCGATCCTTGCGGAGCATGGTGCGTATGGCCTCCAATACCTTGTTGGCAATCAGTTTGTCCGCCTCCGCGATTCCTTTCTGCCGCTGTTCCTCCACATGGGCAGGGTCAGCGTCATAGAGCATGGAAAGCTGGCACTTGGCGTCCGCATACTCGTTTACCAGATCACCAATGTACTTACAGTCTGTTTTTAAGCTGCCGATAAAAGCATTCAGTTCGGCCTTAACTTCCTCCGGCAGCAATTTGTAGGCCAGACGGCCTTTTTTGGGCATCTTTTCTTTCAGGACAAACAGGCCGGGGATAAATCGGGCCATCCCATCCGCACTCAAAACACCATCAAGTGGGGCGGCTCCCAGCTCATCATCCGTGATATGGCCAAAGGCTTCCCGCAGTCGCTTGTATTCGGTAGGATGAAGCTGCTCCATATATTGCTCAAACTCATCAACCAGATCAACGGCAGCAGTAGTAAGCCGCTCTCTGGCCCGCTGCTTCGTTTCACAATACGCCTGTATTTTCTCCGCAAAGGTGTCACGGATCAACTGCCTGCGTATTTTATCCGGGATGCTGGGGTGAACAAAGGGGACCATAGTGCGCTGGTTCTTATCCCAGAACACCACATGGATGTGCGGATGGCCCCGTTCATTGTGGTGGGCAGCCACCCATTGTAGGTTCTGAACCCGGATTCCATTATACTTTGCCAGCGTTAAAATATGACGCTCCATATAGTCCTCCCAGGCTTTGCGATCGGTCAGCCCCAGCTCGGCCGCTGTTTCCGGGGAAAAGGAGATGATCCCTCGATACATATTCACTCGGCGGCAGGACAGCTCCCGCACCAGACGGGCCGCCTCCTGCCAGGTTGCAAACTCCTGTACCTCACCGGGTTCCAGCTTCCCGAACAGACCGTGGCGCATCCCCTCATTCTTTACCGCGCCGGGACGGGTGGCAATATAGCCGATGTGGGCATAGTTGCACTTGGGCGTCTTTTTCTGATTGGGGTGCCGGTGGCGCTGTTTATAAATCAGGATCGACACGACTGCCCCCCTGAACAGCTCGAATCGCTTTTTTCATTTCCTCGTCATCCAGAAAAATACGCAGGGCGTCGGCGTTCTTTTGGTTTGCAAACGCCAACGCCTTTTTTCGGGCCGCCGCCTCGATCTTCTCAAAAGAGGAATAGCGGTCCCGGTCGATCAGGTCTGCGATAATGGCGATATTGGCATAGTAGCCTGCGGCGGATATGATTGTCAGGCGGTTGATAAGTCCGGCCAGCCGGTTTCCCAGCCCCTTGATCTGGCCGCTGAGTTCCTGCCGGATCACGCCGCTTATCATGTCGATGTTCTCAGCGGTACTTTCCAAATCCAGGTATTCATCAATCGCCCGCCGTACCTCCTTAGAGAAGTCCGTCCCATTTCTGGCCGCCAGCTTATTGAGCGCCCGAATGGTGTCCGGGGGCAGATGGATGGTTTTGCGCTCGGTTCGGATCGGGGATTCTTTCAAGTCAAGCCTCCCTTCCATAAGGTGTGACAAAAATCACACCAAAATCAAAAAATCATACCTTGTAAAATTCTCAAAAACCCGTTGAAAGCACGGCTTTCAAGCAGTCGGCCCGCCGTCAGGTATGACGGCTATTCCTGCCTTAACCTGGGAAACACAGGCTGCGCCTGCGTTTCCCGGTTGCGGGGCGCCCCGGTGGGGCGGTCAATACGGATGGAATGAGAAGTGAGAGGGTCAGCGTTCCATCTCGTCCTCCGGTTCCTCGGCGGGTTCCCAATCGGTGAAGATCTCCGCCATGATCTGCTCCTTGCTCCCACGGACGGAGCTGCCCTGCGTTTCATAATCCCGCAGACCGTTCATCCGTTCCGGGATAGCAAAAAAGGCAAAGCGCCCGTCCTTCATCTGCGTCAAAAGCCGCATTTCACAGCCGGATGAGGGGTCCATGCCGCTCATCAGTTTTTCTAATGTCCCCACCTTTTCTGCCGCTTCACGGACAATGGAGCGGAACATATCGGACGGGATCTCTACATTCCAAACAGCGTAATCATCACGCCCGTGGCAGGTGATGGTCTGAATGGCCGTGCAGGGAACGCCGGTGAATTTATCTAAAGCGGAGGATAGCAGTGCCTCGGCTTCCGGCTCCAGATAGCCGCACAGATCCAATTCCACCGAATTTGCGACGGCTGCGGCCTCTTTCCCGGTCAGCACGATGTCCACATTGTTTCTCTCATAGGAAAATCCACGCCCATTCAGCATCAGGGAACACTCGGCGGCGATGCGGAACATCCGGAAATAATCGTCCGCCGTTTCACCCAGCGTCTTGCCGGTGGCGAAGGATTGAAAATACCGTTTGCCATCACTGTTTCGACAGGCCAGGGAAATATCCAGGTAAATTCCCTCGCTGGAGCCGAAATTCGGGATGCAAAGGGCTTCTTCAAACTCAGGCAATTCACCAGACAACTCATCAGAATATAAAAAGTATTCGTCCGGGAGAAGTCCGTGAGTCTCCAAATGCGTTTTCAGCTTATCAAAGGTTTCCTTGGCGTCAGCCATGCCGATGTGCTTGACCCGGTGGTTCTCATCAGGTTTGCTCCATCGGTCCAGCTCAAACGAATGAAGCGATCCGCTTTTTGTCAAAGCGGGATTTCGTTTCGGCACATCAAAGCCATATATACCGGGATTTTCGGTATATTCCTCGTACTTCTGGCACATATTTCGTGATAAAATTCCGTAAATCCCTGGCCGTTTATCCGCTCTTTACATTCTTCAATGAGATCACACCACTGGCGACAGGCTTCATCCATCATTCTTGCTCTCTGAATAAACTGGCTTTTACTAAGCACCTGTATCAAGCCTCCATTTCTTGTTCATCTTCATTTTCGGGTTCTTCAACAGCGCCCTTGTTAAATTCCGCCTCCAGCTCTGCCATCCGCAGACGGTCTAAATCCTCCACGGTGCGGCCTTTCCGCCGTTCCACCAGGTCGGTATTAAAATCATTCAGGTGTGGAACATGGATAGCACACTGGAAACCCCGCCCGGTATATTCACGCACCCACTTGGCCGCCGTGAGCTGTCCCCAATTCCGAAATTGCCCATCCTTGTCACGGGCCAGATAATCATTGTCCACCGCAAACACCAGCCGCTTGACCTGCGGGTGGCCCTCCAGATAGCGGTCAATGGCCCCATTCCAGAGGCAGCCGGTGGAGATACGGTGATCCTCCGTCCAGTCCCGCCCATAGAAATCAGCGGCGATGGACGCATGACTCATCAGGTCGATAGGGGCCTCGGTAACGATGAGCAAGTCACTTGTTCCCTCATGGAAAAAAGGATAGCTTTTATCGGAGCCGGTGGCGTCCATCTTGAACGAACTGTTTTCTCTGGCAGCCCGCATGGAACAGTACCGGGGCGCCCCTTCGGAATCGTAACCGACAAACACGCAGTTGCCATACTTTTTCTCCTGATAGATCATCTTCCGGTTCATAAAATGACTGACGATTTGTGGGCTGATACCCCGGACGGACACCAGATACCAATAGGCCCGCTTCATGTTCTCCGCCTTGTCCGGCAGCTCCAACGGCCCGCGCTCTTTCTTCTCATAGGGCGTTACCTGTCGTGTTTCCGCTACATATTCCTTGCCGATCAGCTTGCCCACCGCCTCCGGGAAGGACAGGTTTTCCTCCCGCATGACAAAATCAATGGCGCCGCCCTTGATGCCGTCATCCGGTCCCGTCCACTGGAAAAAGCGGTTGTTTTCCGGGAAGATATACAGGCCGCCGCTGTGCTTCATGTGGACGGCCTTGCGGCCAGCCTTTTCCGGCTCATAGCCATACCCACGGGCAAGAGAAAGAATATCCACGCTGTTTGCCTGCCGTATCTCCTCCTCGGTGAATTTATGATACACGGCGGCGCTTCTTCGCATAAACCATCACCTCACAGTTCCAAATCGGATTCTTTTTCATCAGGCCATTCCAATTCCTGTGCAGCTTCCTTGTGGAAATGGTCTGTTCCGGGAACGAGGCGGAAAGAAAGCCCGTTTTCCCAGCGGCAAAGGATCTGTCCGGCGTCGTCCACAGACTGAACGATACCGGCCAGCCCTGCGGGTGCATCATAGTAGGGGGTGTTTACCGCTTCATCCAGAATGACTTTTGTACCAGGCGCGTATTCCTCCCGCAGCAGCTTGGCTTGTTCATACAGATATTGCGGGGACCGGGGCAGGGCCTTCCGCACACCCGGTCGGACCGGCTCTCCGTCCAGATCATATCGGGACGGATCAGCAGCAGGGACACTCCAGCCAAACATGGACCCGGCCAGCATAGCAGCCGCCTGTGCCTTTGAAATGCCCTCATGGGCGTTGAAATAATTTTCCAGGACTTGGTTATAGGCGCGGCCGCCGGTGGAATAGGCGCAGGGGTAATAGCCCATTTCGCCGCGCCGAACCTCGATGAGCTGCCCGGAGTTGGGAAGGACCGCATAACAGTGTTCCGGCAGGGACGGGGTATCATAATTCTTCCTCATAGTCATCCTCCGGCTCATATTCCACATCGTCCTCCGGCATCTCACCCTCGTAGAACTCATCCAGTTCAAACCCGGCGCGGGAGATCTCCTCGTTGCTCATGCCGAGTTCATCTCTCAAATGACGGTATAAATCCCAGCCAGCGTAATTTTGTGTTGCCCACGATAATGCTTTGTCCAGAATCAGGCGGGTGCGATCTTCACCCAGGCTCTCCAGAGAACCATTACGGATCGCGTCAAATTCCCGGTCGAGCATATTCAGATATTTGTAGGCTCTTGCATACAGCGGTTCTTTGGCACAGTCGGACAGCAGCAGGTTTTCCGTTTTCTCCACAAGCCCATAGGACAGATCGCCATATCGCTCGTCACCGTTACGGCAGGCGGCCCGGAACTGCTGAAAGCCTTTCATGTTGCTGAAGCCCCGATAGTCCATACGCCCGCAAAGAATCTCTGATCCAATGATGACCTTCAGCATTTCCTCATCCGTAGTGGCGGCAACCAGCCGCATGGTGCTTCGCTCCTTGACGATATTGCACCCGTAAAGGATATAAAGCGGCTGCGCTTTATCCCACTTCACAATCCAATCCCTCCGTTTCCTCTCGCAATTCTTCCAGATATTCCTCAATGTCCAGTTCCTCATAGCGGAACTGGAGCTGTTCCACGATAGCCGGATCACAGTCCTCCGGCAGATAGTCCTTTACATCGTCCTGCACATCCCGTATCTCGCCCAGGAAGCCCCAGCAGCTATCCACCTCCACATCTTCCCGGAATAACTGGAACCCGTAGCACTGGCCGGTCAGGAAATAGTCGTAGGACTTCACCTCGCCCTCCAGCACTTGACGGGCCTTCTCCAGAGTTTCAGGCGTTACCTTGCCGTACTCCTTTTCAATCATCTGTTTATCCGCATAGATCCATCCTACCTGACCGGAATCCCACGGGCAGGAAAAGCTGGTGGTGTTCATGGTGATGCCGGAGTGGTCGTAAAGGTAGAGAGGCAGGATCACCATGCCCTCCATCTGCTCCACCAGCGAAAACAGTTCGCCGGTGGAGAGGGCGGAGAGGCAGTCATCCAGAAACCAATCCGGCACATCATCTTTCAGCGAGGCCGCATAGCTGGACGATACATACCAGTCGCTCTCGGAAGTCCAATGCTGGTTCTCTTTCAGCTCCCACTCCCGTGTGGAGCGGTTGTATTCCAGGCGGGCGCCGCTGGCCTTACCAGATTTGAGAAACGCAAAAACCGGATTGTCCCGGTCATGGCCGCTGGAATACTCTGAAAAGAGCAGTTCTTGCAGAAAATCACGGGGTTCCTCAAAATCGTGCTTTTCACCCAGGGAATAGCGCCCATGCCAACAGAGCATTTTTCCCAGACAGTCGCAGTCCTCACGGGGATTCAGGGGCATATCGTCATCCACAATGAACAGAGTGTAGGGCGCCCTTGTTGCTGCAAGCGGCATGATGCCTCACCTCCTTGGCCGCAGGGACCTCATCACCGGATCGCGTCACGGTAATGCCGGTACCAGGCAAAATAGAAAAAGCCGCCGATCACGGCGGCAGCGGCGGAAATACCAACAAGCACTTTTTTCATACGCACTCCTTTTTCAAATCAGGTTTACAGTTCCATATCCTGCTCATCTTCGGCCACAGCAGCGGGGGCCTCTGGGCTGGCCTCGCCCCGTTCTTCAAACTGCTGCTTGGTCTGAATTGCCGCTGACAGCTTCGGGAGCAGTTCAAACATTTTTGTGCTGTCACGGCTGCCTTTATAATAACGGTAGTCCCACTGTCCGCTCTCCGGGGAATAGCGGATGCTGTGCAGCGCATTGATGATCCAGCCCTGTGTTTTGAGAGGGACAGGTATTTCATGCTCCCGGAAAAGCTGCATAATCAGGGCCTTGCCGTTGACCTCCCGGTTCACCACCTCCTTTCCCGCCAGAATATCTTTCTCTGCCTCCCGGATAGCGGCATCATAGCGGGCCTGCTGTTCCTGTTCACGCTGGCGCCTCTCTGCTTCACGCTCTGCCGCCCATCGTTCTTCCCGCTGCCTGCGCTCTGCTTCTAATGGAATATTGTGCCGTTTTGCCTCATAGTACCGTCCCAGCAGATTGGCAAAGCCCAGGTCAGCCCACCGTTTCGGATCGCCCATACTCTCATTAAAAACCCGTTCGATCTCACCCCGGATGCCTTGCTTCAGCGTGGGCAGCCATTTCAGGATTTCCTCCAGCCGGTGTCTCTGGTCGATTCCCACCATGAAGCCATCGCACGGAACATAAATGGTCTGAAAGAACTCCCGTTTCTTTTCCATCGTGTAGAGTTCAATACCATTCTCATTGTAGAAGCGGTAGTAGTAATGCTTATTGCCCATCAGGTCTTTGGCAAACACCCGGTTTTCATCCTTTTCCTTTGGCGGGAAGATGTCCTTTTTCTTTTCATCTGGTCGGGCGTAGCGGGGAGAGAGGCCCGTTCGCTCTAAACTGCGGGTAATTATTTGCTGGACCTGTTCGATCCCGCCATGCGACTTGATGAACAGGTCCAGGTATTCCGCCTCCTGTAAGGGACAGAGATGCAAACCCGTCCTGCCCTCATAGACGGCGCCCTTGTACTGAAACAGATCCAGACCAAAATCGTTGCGGAACGGTTTGCCCTCTTTCACCGGGGAGAAGGCGCCCTCCCGGAAGATATAGCAGACGGAGGAATGCTTTTCATTCATCATGCCGCCCCTCCATTTCCTTTACCAGCGCATCAATGGCTTCATCGCTGAATTTGGCAGACAGGTATTTATGGATACAGTCCACTTCCGAATCCCGTAGAGATTGTGTAAGAGCCTTTTCCAGTTTTTCGTGATCTTCTGCCTGTATACCAGGGTAGCTATCCATGATCCGGCGTACATACGCTTTCAACAGCGAATACTGGTCAAATGAGTTCAAAATAATTTCCTTATAACTCGGTGCCAGCGCTGGGAAGAACACAGTCAGCAGATTGAGCTTTCTTGCAATCAGATCGTTCTCCATCCTCATCTAAAATCACCTCGCTTTCCTGCTCCTGCAAAGACTCAAACTCCAGCTTTGTGTTGATCTCCGTCAAAGCAGCAACCTTTTCGGACAGTTCTTCCTCATAAATAAAAGGCTGGCCCATCTGCTGACGGGCAGCCTCCAACTGCTTTTCTGCTTCCTCCAAATCCCGCTGAGTATTAACCAGGTAAAACGGGATACGCTCTGCAAGGTTCTCAATGCGGGTAATCGTTCCCTGTCCAGAAGAACCGATGTCCGTACTGTACCGGGAGGTTCCCCGCAGGATGATTCCCCGCGAAAGCGGATGAAGGTTAAGGCAGAGCCTAAATCCACGGTAAGAGCCAATTTCAAACTCAAAGTCATCCTTTGCGTGGTTTTCATTGATCGTGCGGTAAAGCAGGGCAAACGCATCGCCCGCCGCTGGGCGTTCTGTGTACTGCTTCCCATCCAGCATGATAGAGAAGTCCCCGGCCTTGGATTGCTCCAACAGGGTTATATCCTGCCTGATCTGCTCAATTTGGCGCTGGTACTGCTGGATGTGGCTGGGGTAGGTCGTATTTACTTTCCGCTCCAAAGAGAGTTGCTCGTTGCTCCACGCGCCCCGCAGGATTTTCAGCTCCGTCACTCGGTTTTCCAGCTCCATCTTCTGCGCCAGCATGGGATTGTCTGTGGCAGCCGCCTTAAACTGCGCGGCGGAAAGCACGGTTTCGTCTACATCCTCACAGGATCGTGCAATACTCCTGCCTGTCATAATCTGTGTGATATAGCGCAGTTTCTGTTCCTGTATCTGCCAGAGGTAGGCGTCAAATGTACCTTTCGTTACAAATTGTTTGATAATAACCTCTGGGTTTTCGTTGCCCTGCCGGACCCCGCGCCCATTCCGCTGAGTAATATCAGAAGGCTTCCAGGGACAGTCTAAGTGATTGATGGCAATTACTTTGTCTTGGACATTTACACCAGTTCCAAGTTTACCAGTACTGCCTACCAAAATGCGAATATCACCTTTACGGGTGAGTTCAAACAATGCTTGCCTTTGAGCTTCGGTAGCGGCGTCATGGGCAAAGGCAATCTCTGATTCCGGGACCCCTTTCTCCACCAGAACTCGTTTTATTTCGTCATACACATTAAATCTGCCGGGTTTGGGGGTCCCTACATCGCAAAAGATAAGCTGGACTGATTTCTGCTCCTTGGTATCCACCCAAAGTGAATAGACCTCATTGATACAGACATTCAATTTACTTTCGGGGTCATTTCCCGCATTGGGGTCTACCAGACGGGGATCAATCGCCATCATACGGGCCTCGCTGGTCAGCTTCAGCATATTATCTTCTTCCGGCTTTACGCGGCCAGCGCGGATTGCCTCTGCCCGCAGGATAAACTCCGCCATAATCGCTTTTTGTGCAGGAGTCGTTTCTGTGGTGATAATTTCTGCCTTGCCGCCGTGAACAGAAGGTAAACCCGGAATATCCAGCATATCAGAAGTCTTGATGTCGGCAACCTCACGGAAAACAGCCATCAGTTCCGGCATATTATAGAACTTTGCAAAACGATCCCGCATCCGGTAGCCGCCGCCCTCTGGCTTGATCTCCAAAGCGGAGGTCCGTTTTCCAAAATGAGCGGCCCAGGTATCAAAATAGGACCAGCCGAACCGTTCCAATTCCTGCGGCTGCAAATATCGCTGCATAACGAACATCTCCGAAAGAGAGTTGCTGATAGGAGTTCCAGTGGCGAATATCACACCCCGTCCATTGTTTACTTCCTGCAAATACTGGCATTTCAGCAGCATATCAAAGGCCCGCTGGCTGGAGGAGGTGGTGATGCCCGCCACATTCCGCAGCTTTGTAAATACAAAGCAGTTTTTGAAAAAATGAGCCTCGTCCACAAACATCATGTCCACGCCGAGCTGTTCAAAGGTCAGAAGGTCGTCTTTCTTTTCCTCGGCGGACAGCTTTTCCAGCTTGGCTTCCAGGTTGCCCCGGAAAATCGCCATCTGCTTAACGCTCCAGTTTTCACCCTTTTCATATTTCATTTCACTGATTGCGGCCTCGATCTCGTTAATCTGCTGTTCCAACTGCATGATCTGCCGCTCTTTTGAGATAGGGATTTTTTCAAACTGGCTGTGCGCCAGAATCACCGCGTCGTATTCTCCGGTGGCGATTTTGGAAATATAGCGGTTCCGGTTCTTGAGGGTGAAGTCCTCCACCGTGGACACCAGCAGATTGGCATTGGGGAAAAAGCGGTAAAACTCGGTCGCCCACTGGCCGACAAGGGGATTGGGGACCACAAACACCGCCTTGTGGATCGCGCCCAGGTTCTTCAGGTACATCCCGGCCGCAATCAGCGCGGCGGTTTTCCCGGCGCCCACCTCATGGGCCGCAAGCCCTGTGCCGGTGTAAATGACACGGGCAACAAAGTCAAGCTGGTGCTTCCGCAGCTTCATCTCGGAGTTCATGCCGGGGATCACCAGATGGCTCCCATCGTATTCACGGGGCCGGACGGTGTTGAAGGTATCGTTATACAGCTTGAGCAGGGCGTCCCGGCGCTCCGGTTCCCTCCATATCCAGGAGGCAAAGGCTTCCTGAATCTGCTGCTGTTTGGCGCGGGCGATCATGGTTTCCTTCGGATTGATGACATAACGGACCGCCTTATCGCCCCTGTCATTGGTATATTCCTGCCGGTCACGGACGGTTGTGGACTGCATATTCAGGCAGTCCTCCAGTATCTCGTAGGCGTTTTTTCGGCTTGTGCCGAGCGTCTGATTCACCGTCACGGAATTGGGTTCAAAGGTTTTATTGCTGATCCGCCAGGTGGTGGTATAAGGGAAATACTCAATATCAATGCGGCGCCGGTTATCCCCGCCGTCAATCACTTTGACATAGCCGCTGGTCTGGAAGGTTTCATACATGAATTGGCGGTAATACTCAACCGGCACCCAGATGGCGCCCAAATTCACCTCAATATCGGCAGGGGTAAGAGGTGTCGGCTGTACCGCTTCCAGCGCCTCCACATTCCGGGCGAACAGCTCCGGCTCCTCCGTCGCCCTCTGCCTTGCGTAAAGCAGCTTATCCCGCACATGGCCGCTCAGGTATTCCTCCGCCAGTTCCCAGCCCTCATCCGGGTTCCCATAGTATTTCTGCGGATTGAGATAGATGCGGCCGCCCAGCTCCTCTGCCAGTTCGTGCGTGGTTTTCCCGGTCAGGAAGGACATATAGGAGAGATCCACCCGCAGCTTGCGGTTCAGGCAGATTTGCAGGGCGTCCTCGGCGGTATCAGCGTGGTTGACCTCCCGAAAGGGCCGGATGGTCGCCTTATGGAAGATAGCTGATTTATCCCAGCCGCTCTTATCCTTTCGCTCGTCCTCAATGGAGCGTAACAGGGGGAATTGATCGTCATCGGAAAAGGCGAGGATATTGCCCTTGCTGTTGATGGCTCCATACTTGGCGGTAAAGCGGTCATAGACCTGATTGAGTTTATCCTGCGCTTTGCGGAGGTCCAGAGGGTCATACTCATGGGACTGGATGCTGATGACCTCCAGCAGCGCGGTACGGATTTCGCACAGGCCCTTGATGCGGGCCGCCTTCATGCCGGTGTAGGGCTGGGGAATCAGCCTGTTCTTCTCGCAGTAGTAGATTTCGCCGTCCTTCACCACAAAGGTAAAATTCCGGGTCCCTTCGGGGGCGTCCTCATAATCGGTCGGCTGTTCTTCCTCCGCTTCTTCTATCGGTTCCACATCCGGCTCTGCGCTGAAATGGGCGGACAGGCTTTCCAGCGCGTCGGAGAGGTGTTCATACAGATCGAAACTCTCCGGCGCGATACAAGCCGTGCCATCCTCATTGCCGTACATATTCCGGCTGCTCTCCATCTTGCCCATGAGCATTTCCGGGTGGTCCATGAAGTAGCGGTTGTAGGGAATCCATTTTCCCCGTTCCATGTCTGTCTGTATCCACGATGGGGTGTTTGCCCGGTCAAGCTGCATGGGGGCCGCCCTCTTTTTCAAAAAGACAATATCCGCGGTCACTTCGGTTCCCGCCAGCGCCTTGAACGCCGTATTGGGCAGACGGATGGCGCCGATGAACTCTGCCCGTCGTGCGATATATTCCCGCAGGCTCTCGTCCTTTCGGTCCAGGATACCCTTGCTGGTGATAAAGGCGATGATGCCGCCCGGTTTGGCAAGGTCCAGGGACTTGATGAAGAAGTAGTCGTGAATATAGGGGTTCAGTTCATTGTAGCGGCGGTCGTAGATTTTGACACTGTTGAAGGGGATGTTGCCCAGGATCACATCGAAGCTGTTGTCCTCAAACTTAACCGCCTCATAGCCCATAACGGAAATATCCGCTTCTGGGTAAAGCTGCTTTGCGATACGCCCGGTGATAGAGTCCAACTCCACGCCGTACAGCTTGCTTCCCTGATACTGCTCCGGCAGCACGGAATAGAAATTGCCGGTTCCCATGCCGGGGTCAAGAATCCTGCGGTCGGGGCCGCCCTCAAACCCGAACCGTTCCAAAGCACGGTACATATAGCGGATCAGCTCCGGCTCGGTGTAGTAGGCGGTGATGGTGGAGCGCATGGCCGCCTTATATTCTTCCTCGGTCAACAGGGCCTTTAACTCCTGATATTCGCTTTCCCACCCGGCCGCTTTATCGGAAAAAGCGTTGGCAAGGCCGCCCCAGCCCACATATCGGGCAAGGGTGATCTGTTCCTCCGGGGTGGCCGTCCTCTGCTCCGCCTCAATCTGCTTCAAGGTCTTGATTGCCAGGATGTTGTTTTTATATTTGGTCTTGGCGCCTCCGGGATAGAGGTCATAGTCCGTGGAAAAGCGGAAGTTGCGGGGGATGAACGGTTCCGGCCGGGGATTGGCTGGCGGTTCAGTGACCGTCCTTTCTTCCGGTTGTGTGGGCGGCACACCCTCCATGCGGACAAAGGCCCGCACAGGCCGAAGCTCGTCCAGTTCCTTTTCCAGCCGGTATTGAATGTCCTCTAAATCATCCATATCAGCGGCTTCCGCTGGGGAGAGGATGCCGCCGCCCTCCATCCGCTGCACATAGCCATCGTACAGGCGGGTAATGTCCTCCAGATCAGTCTTGACCTTTTGATATTCCGGGTTGGGTTGTTCGTCCACCACCGCCCGGTAGAGGGCGGAACCGTCCTCCGTCAGATAGCCCCACTCGATTTCTTCATCGGGATACTGTCCTTGCAGATAACGGAGCATTTGAGTGGCGATCCCCTGACGGCGGTAATCCTCCAGCACCTCGATCATGCTGATATGGGGCCGTTCCTCGAAAATGCTGTACCGCAGGGTGCCCACTGTCAGTTCCCCACGGACGGCCTGCATGAGCATATCAATCTGACCGCTGTGGGCGCCCAGCGCTTCATCCAGTATCCGGGTTTCCTCTGGCTGCTCCGGGGCTGCCATGCGGCGGGCGTAAGCGTCAATGGTTTCCGGGGAGAGCCAATCCGGTTTTTCCGGCAGTTGAGCGTACAGCTCCCGCATTTTGGCGATCTGCGCCTCCACACTGCCCGCCCACAGGTGCTTTTCCGCCCGCTGCCCTTCACCCAGAAAATACTCGCAGTCAGCACACAGACGGTCTAACAGACGGTATTCGGCGCTGAACGGCTGCGTCTCATCCTTCTGCTCCGGCTCGCTGACGGCAGGGGCCTCCAGATAGCGCCCCTCATCCACCAGGCGTTGAACAATACCGGCAGCCTGCGGCCAGGACAGCTTGGTTTCCCTCTTTTTCCCATGTTCATCGGTCCAGTGCAGCTCAATGCTGTCCGTACCGGAATACACATAGTCAAGCCCCGCCGCTTCATCAGGAAACCCCTCGTAGCCGTACATCTCTTTCAGGAAAGAGGCAAAAGCCGAGCCTGTGGGATGGGTCCGGGCAAATTCGTAGATACGATCTTTTTTCTGTGTAGCCAGAGGCCCACGCAGCATAGCGCGCTCAATCAGCAGATCTTCCGGGCTTCTTTCAGACGGCGAGGCCAGCAGGGAAAGCTGCTCCGGTTCCTCATCCGCTGCGGCCGGAGCTGCTTCGGGGGCTGGCCGCAGCTCCACATCCACTTCCTCATCATTGACCAGCATAGTAGCGCGTACAGGCTCATAGTCCTGACTGGCGATGTTGTTCAGCCAGGTGGCGAAGAACTGGCCGAACCCGGCAATTTTCTTTTCCTGCGCTGGGTCTGCGGGGTCCGCCTCCTGATACACGCCGATGCCGCTGTTTTCATAGCTGAACGCCCGCAGAGTTCCAGTCTCCCGGTCGATCAGGAAGTCCATATAGGGGTCATACATTCGGTCGCCATTCTGCATATAGTAATGTTCCATGCAGTAGTGATCGCCGTATTTGTGGTGGATCACCAGGGGATCATAGGCGTCCCCAGCCTCCAAACGCAGAGATTCATACTGGCCGGACACGATCTCCGGGAACAGTTTTTGAAAACGCTGGAAGTTTTTGTGGGCGGTGGTATTCCCTCTGGATTTATGTGGGGATGGAGATTCTTCCGCTGGTGGAATCAGATTGGTTTGACCTCCTGCCACAATGACCTGTTGCCCGCCAGCAACCGGCTTTGGGACAAAGGCCTCTATTTCATCCGCCTTTGGGATTCCCTTGATTTCTGTAAATACCGCTTGCGGGCGGACGGGTTCTTCCGCCGTTTCACCTGCTTCATAAGCCACAGCACCCAAAACATAGTCATAGTCGGCTTGCCCGATCTCCCTTTGCGGGGCGCCGCCCATTTCTTCTACTTCAGCCGGGATATTGTAGTCCCCAATAGGGTCAGGTTCTTTCTCCGCAGTTATATCTGGGTAAGCGCCCGCTTCGATCAGGGCGTCCAGCAGATTGGCAAGGCTGGGCCAGGGGAAGTAGGTGTAGCCATCATCAAAATAAAAGGAAATGCCGTCCTCTCCACGGAGCTTTGTGCGGTACAGCACCTCGCCCTGAAACTCCCGGTCCCCATAGGCCGAGAACAGGCCGCAGACCTCCCGGCCTTTTTCCGTCCAGTTGTAGTCTGTAACGCCATCCGCCAACACCGCCCGCACCGCTTGATGGAGTTCAGGGAGATAGAGGTCGGTGCTGGTCAGGATATGCTCATAGTGGCGACGGACTTCTTCATCAGAAAAGTGATGTTCAACCTTCGGGGAAGCAGAAAGAGAGCCGTCCTGTGCGGGCGGCTCTCCTTCATGCTCCGCGCCTTGCGGCGCCTCGGTATGCGGTTGTTCTTCGGTCAGCGGGGGATCAGCACGATGGTCTGGAGTACCGTTTCCTCCGCCATCAGCTTCAGATTGTTCAGGTGGCGTGTTCGCTCCAGAATATCCTCGGTCTGCGGCATCGGCTCCTGTTGAAGCATCTGCTGGGTCAGGGCCTCGATCTTCTCCGTGGCCTCGTTCTGTACCCGGTGCATGACCTCCATCAGACTGCCATCCATTTTCAAAATCGTATATCGCTCCGGCTGGTTGTCCTTGAGATATTCCAGCGCCATCCGCCCGTACCGGCCCAGGGGCTTGTCCGCCTCGTTGCTGTTGGAAATTTGCAGGTCGGGGAGAAGCATCCCGTCCTGTTCTTTGTAATGCAGATTGATGTTCGGTTTGTTCATGTTTTTCCTTCCTTTCTCGATTGATGATCCTGATGTTCCGCTCCATCTCCAAAAGCACTGCTTTTGAAATGGATGTGACTGCCATACCCAGATGGGCAACCAGTGGAACCGTATTAAAATGGCTGACTGTCGCCATCCCATCGCCCATGCGGATCGCCTCATCTGGCAAGTGACACTTTTTACCGATGAAATAGGAAACGCTGTCGCTCAAAAGCTGGATATACTGTGCTTCAAAGCCGCCAGCCGGTATTTCCTCAAACAGATGGTTTTTTGTTTCCTGCCGAAGCCCCTGTAAATAATGCTCGTAGTTGTCATTGACGGCCTCACGCGCCAGGGCGTACAAGAGGTCTGGGAGCGGCTGTGCCTGAAACCCATGTGAGAAGGTAAGCCGTTCCCCCAGAGCCTTTTGCATCTCATCGGAAAGCTGCCAGTTGGTGGGATGAATCTCCTTGCCCACAGTTTGACTTATATCAAAGAGATAGTCAAGCGTAAGGCGGGCGTTGCTGTAAACGCAGACGGCAATCCCTTTTGGCCGGGAAATTAGATTCCGGCCCACGCCAGCCCATTGTTTTTTTGTGGCAAGGATGGTTACATCCTCGTCCTGTGCGTAGACCAGCAGAATATTGTCAAAGCTCTGCTTGTGGAACCGGGACGCAAAGGCCAGGTAATCCCGCCAGTTCCTCTCGCTGCGGACGATATAGGGGGCCATGACCTCATAAATCGTCCGCAGGCGTTCATCGTTTCTCAATAGGCTCCTCCTTCCTGTGGTGGTTTTCCAGTTTAGACGGCTGTGGCCTCTTTACGGGCAAAGTAGAGGGCAAGGGCCTCGTCTACAATACTGTCAAATTCTTTCTGGCTGATGCTGGCGGTAAAGTATTTCTTGTAAATCGCCGGTTTGACTTTGAACGCCGCAGCCGTGGATTTCTTGGGCTTCCGATTAAACTCGCCGGAGAGGATTTGTTCCGCCCGTTCCGGGGTCAGCTTGCCGGTGTATTCCCGCAGCAGAACAGCTTTGCCCTCGTTGACCTTATACTCGCTTTCCGACAGAACTGCCTCCACCATCTGCTGTTCCTCTTGGGCCAGATAGGAGAGCTGAACCGCCGCCGCAATCGTAAATTCTCCATCGTCGATCCTGATTTTCAAGGCGGCAGATAATTCATTGATGCGGAGATAATTCGCCACAGCACGGCCTTTCAGGTTGTACTCAGCCCCCACAACATCCCGGCTTTTGGACTTGTGGCAGTCAATGCCACAAGTCTTGTTTTCCCTGATTTCATCAGGGTTTTCCAGTCTTTTCAGTTCCTCGATAATATCGTTCCGGCGCCCCTGACAAATCATCTTGGAGTAGCGCAGGGCCAGCACAGCCGCCCGTTCAGACGGGAACATTTCCGAGAAGGACCGTTGCAGGACATTGGTTTCAATGACATAAATCCATGCGTCCTGATCGGAAAGATTCTCTTTAACGATACAGGGAAGTAGGCGCTTCGCCGCAATAGCAGCATTTTGGCGGTTATGACCGGCCAGCATTTCGTATTCAAACCCATTTTCATCCGGTTCAATCTTTCGGATGATTGTGGGACTCAAAACTCCATTTTCTGAAACGCTGTCTACCAGGTCATTAAATCGGTCGCCCTCATACAGCCGGAAGGGGTGTCCCCGGAAACCACGGATGATCTCTGGCGGAAGCATTTGAATTTCGTTATTTCCAGGCTGGGCAGGCTTGTCCTCCGTTGCCGCCGTGTTCTCCACCTTCCGCGCAACCCCCAGAAGGTCGTCCAGAGAACGGATACGGGGATTGATGTTAGGCATACGCAAGCACCTCCTTTGCCAAATTCATATAGGCTGCGGCTGCGGGGCTTTTGGCGTCCAGCTCCATCACGCTGAGTCCCTTGCTGTTTGCGGTCCCCACCTGAACGGTAGCTGGAATCTGACTCTCAAAAATGGGGAGGTGGCCGAACACGGAACGCACCTGTTCGCTGGTCTGGCGGTATAGGGTTGTCCGTTTACTGCATTTCGTGAACAGGATGCCGATGATCTCCACCTTTGGATTCAAATTTTGCTTGATTTTGGAGATCGTTTCCGTCAACTCCTTCAAGCCCACCAGAGCGAACAACTCCGGGTCAACGGGGATGATGATCTCATCCGCCGCAGTAAAGGCGTTGATGGTGAGCGAGCCGAGGGACGGGCCGGTGTCCACCAGAATGTAGTCATAATCCGCCCGGAGAGGCGCCAGCAGCTTGGCAAGGCAATCGTCCTTTCGCTCAATCAGCAGATTCACCTCTGCCACGGTCAGCGTCTTTTTTGACGGAAGCAGATCCACTTTGCCTATGTTCAGGATGCAGCTTTCCTTTTCCGGCAGAGCTTCATCCATGACCAATTTCATCATCAGGCTGGCCGCCGTTTCCTGTAAAGCGGCTGGCGCTACGCCAAAACTGATCGTCAGGTTGGTTTGGGGGTCGAAGTCCACCGCCAATACCTTTTTACCCAGCTCCGCCAGGGAGTAGGCCAGATTTCGGGTGCTGCTGGTCTTTGCCACGCCCCCTTTCTGGTTTGCCATCACGATAATCTTACACACGGGTTCTCAACCTCCTGTTTTCAGTGGATTTACGCTGTTTCAGCGCATAAAAAAACTTGGACTAAACTCGCACTCCGTTATTGGAGTTCTGACTTTAGTCCAAGTATAGCTGTATCATCGGCGAACACCCCGGCCATGGTCCAGCCCGGTTCCTTCATGATCTTCTCGGTATAGTAGGAAAGCTGGTTTTCATAGCTGGAGAGCTGCTCCTCGCTGTCCGTGGACACCCGGCAGTAGGCCGCTACCCGCAGGTGGCGCTTCTTCTCCTGTTCCTGGGGCGTCTCCACTTTGGCTGGGATGACGATGACGTTGGGTGCGGTATTATTCATATACCATTTCCTCCTTCCAAGGTCTGGTTATTTTTCAGCAGGACGGTAACCGTCCCGTTGCTGACAGTGATGCGGCGGACGCTCTCATGGAGCAGTTCCTGCTCCAACTCCACCATGGGAGCCCGCTCCTGGAACAGCATCCGGAGGCCTAGGGTTTCATACTCCTCCGGCCCGATGGCGTTTAACTGGAGGGCGGCCAACTGGAAGGCCAAGCATTTGACCTGTGTCTCGTCCACCGGCGGGCGGTGCAGGAGCTCGTCCAGCTCCCGGCGCAGATTCTCTGTCTCCGGCGGCGATCCAGCCACCGGGGCCGGACAGGTGATACGCTCCGGATGCTGGGTCAGGCGGTTCAGGAGGCCCAACACCTGCCGCTCCACCCAGGCCGGTGGGCTGCCGCCGCACAGTTTCCGCAGCTCCTTCTGGGCCGGCGTCTTTTTGCAGGGGGAGAATTTTTCTTACCTTTGAGCCTGAACCATGTTGAACCGGGCCTCCGGGATGATGGACGGGAATCCACCTTCGCCGGTGTACCGGCGGTCCGCTAGGATACGGGCTGCCATGTTCTTGTTCCAGGGCTTGTCCCCGTCATAGGAGATGCCTCTCTCCCGGAGCTTGTCTACCAAGGCATTGTAGCTGGCACCGGCCAGGTAGCTGTCGTAGAGCCAGCGCACCGTCGCCGCCTCTGCCGGGTGGAGCACGATTTCGCCTAGCTCCATTTTGTAGCCGAAGGGCCGCTTCCGGTTGCTCCCCATCACCGCATCGTCCTTTCTATGGGCTCTGTCAGCTCCAGGCTGTTGACCAACCGGAACCGCAGGCGATCATTGCTCTCCACGATAATCTTGTCCACGAGCTCGCGGAACAACTCCCCATCAAAGGCGTCCAGGAAGTCCGGCCCGGCCTCCAGGGCTTCGATCAACTCCTGGGTCTGCTGGATCGTCTGATCTTCCTCGGCCTCCAGGAACCGTTCCTTTTCCAGCTTCGCGGCGCGGAGTTGTTCCGCCAGCTCGTTTTGGCGGGATATAAAAATGTCAGGGCCAACAAGCCCTTGCTGCTTGAGCTGGGCCAACAGTCGATCCTGACGGGTGATGTCTGCAATTTTCTGGTTGAGTGCCACGATGTCCAGGCTCCAGAGCAGCTTACCCTTCCGGGCGTTCTGGAGATCTGCGAGCAGTTGGGTGAGGATAGGCACTCCCTGGTGACGGAGCTTATAGTACAGGTGGAACACTGCTGATACTACCGCTTCCTCAGCAATGGGCAGGAGGTCGCACAACTCCGTGGATTCTTCATGCCCACGACATGCCATGTACCATTTCCTGTTTATACATTTAGGGCGAAGCGCCTTCCCACAGCAGCCACAATATAGCCAGCCATTGGCAAGGGGACGTTGGCCTGCGATTCCGGGCACCTGGCTGTCCCCGCGCCTCCGACGCAATTCCTGTGCTTTATTAAACACCTCTTGGGAAATCGCTGCCTCGTTAATCCCTTCCACAAAGTACATGGGCTTTTGGCCATGGTTATACTTTATTTTGCGTGGCAGGGTATCCGTCGTATACCGTTTCCGCAGAAAGGCGTTGCCGCTGTACCGCTCATTGGTGAGGATGTAGTCAATCCGCTGTGGCTTCCAGAGTTTTCCTTTAGAGAACAGGTTCAGCGCCGCTGCGATATCCCCCGCCGTCTTACCGGACAGGTACGCTTCGTAGATATACCGGATGATTGGCACCTGCTCGGGGATCAGCTCCAGCTTCCCTTTGACCAGGCGGTATCCGAAGGGTGCGGTGCAGGTGTTGTACTTTCCCGCCCTCATCCTCATGTCGATGCTCCACCGGAGGTTGTCTGAGATGTTTTCGCTCTCCTTCTGGTCCATCATGGCGAAGATGGCGGTAAGAAACTCACCGGCCAACTCTGAGGTGTCGATGCCCTGCTCCTCGAAGCATACCCCCACCCCTAGGGCCTTCAGTTCCCGGACGGTCTCCAGGCACTCCTTGGCGTTCCGGGCGAACCGGGAGGAGGACTTCACCAGGATCTTGTCCACCCGACCCCGCCGGCAGTCCGCCAGCAGCCGTTGGAAGTCGTCCCGCTTTTCCGCCGAGGTGCCGGTGATACCCTTGTCCGCGTACACGTCCACAAACTCCCACTCCGGGTTGTCGGTGATGAGCTCCGTGTAGTGGGCGTTCTGGGCGGCAAAGGAGTTGAGCTGATCCTCTGACCTGGAGCTCACCCTGGCGTAGGCCGCCACACGCAGCTTGCGATCCCTGACCGGGGTGCTGGGCGCGATGGTGATTACCCGGGGCGTGCTGTTCAATGCCAGGGAACCACTGGTTTTCTTTTGCTCGTCCACGAAATTGCCTCCTGTCAGCAACACACAATACCAGCACCGCCACAAAATATCCATATCCAAACGCAACAAAAATCAGGGGGAAAATATGACGTCCGCCCCGGTCTCTACACGGAGCCGGGCGGCGATCCTCCCGGCCTCCTTCCGACTAACAAGGCCGGCGCTCTGAAGGTGGCGAAGGAGAATTATCAGCCCGATATAATTGATATTCTGGTTCATAACCAACCCTCGTTTCAGAGGGAGGCCACCCCCAATAGGCAGGGAGCGGCCTCCGCTTCCTATTTTGGATTTCCAAAGGCAATCATTCCGCACCTGTATTCGACACTACTCCCCCAGGTGTCAGGGCGGCAGCAGACGGACTGCGCTGGCGCGCATCACGGGAATCTCACCCCTCCGAGGATCTCTCCGAGCTGCCCCCATTGCTTGATCCCGGTATCACCCGGGGCTGTGGCTGGACAGGAGTATCATTATCAGATTGCTGACGAGGGTCGGGCTGGGTAAACCAGCCGCAATGCGAAACAGCCCGCCACAGGCTGCTTTGTGGACGTATGGGCACCGCTCTGCACCTTCCTTGGCCGTCTTTGATGCGGGCTCACGGTCCGCACAGGTGGTCTTGGCGCATCCTCCAGCGTCGCTTTAGCCCTCCTTACAGAGGGGCTCTCATCAGTGGACGTATCCCGCTGCCGGATATTCTATTTGCAAGGATCAGGACGGAAATCGGTAGATCACCGATACTCCCAATACAGGGCAAACTGTGCCAGGATGCTGTTCATGACCTGAAGATCATCTCCAGACAAGGTTTTACGAACCTTCATCAATAATACTTGTTGCTTAGAGGATAGTGTGCGGCTCTCCATGTGAAACCAGTCTGGCAAATGGATCCCTCCACCAAAACGTCCACGCACAACTTGGATTGGATAGTAGCACGAGAGAATCACCAGGTCTGCACGGATTGTCCGCTCGGAAACGCCAAGTTCTGCCGAGAGATTTATGGCGGTCTCATGGCGCCTTTTGCATAGCAGATGCAGAATTTCGCTTCTCCGCTCTGACGGGGTCATCTCTCTCACCGCCTCGTCTTGCCCTGTGATTAGAAGTATAAAGGTTAAAGCGGAAGACCAATTTCCGGTTTAAAAATTTTTATGATCTGATAATGCAATTTCGGCATTATGCCAGATTAAAAGCCATTCTTTTATGCAATATGACAGGCTCGTTTGGAATACAAAGAAAACTGCCCATGTCGGAAGAGCCATATGGCCGTTCCAACATGGGCAGCTCCTGCCTGTAAATAAATTCCCGTCAAACGGTTATGCAAAAGATCTTTGCCGTTGAACTACTATCTCTCCACCATTCCATACTTGACCTTTACGCGGTCCAGCTTCTCCAGCATGGGCTCTGCCCCAAACCAGAGAAAAAGCCAAGTGGCAGCCGCCTGGATACAGTCGAAGGGGAGTCCGGAGATGTAGTAGGTCAGCAGGACCTTTTCATTGAGCTCTCCCACCCAGGTGAGGGCGGATGCCGGATTCATAATTCCGCCGTAGATCAGTATGGCGGCCAGTGCGCCAAACACGCATAGTGCACCCCGGTTGCGCCGCAGCAGCCCCTTTCGGAACAGGATGCCTGCCAGGAAGCCGATGATCCCCATGGAAAACATCTGCCAGGGGGTCAGTGGCCCCTGCCCGAAGAGCACGTTGGAGGCCAGCATGGTCATTGCACCCACCAGGAAGCCAGTTTCACCACCGAAAGCCACGCCGGCGATAATGGTCACCGCCATCACCGGCTTGAACTGCGGCAGCATGAAAAGCGCCGCCCGCCCTGCAATTCCAATGGCACACAGAACCGCTATGATCACCAGTTCCCTGGCCTGCGGCTTCCGGCCCTCAAAAATCAGGAAAAAGGGGAGCATACACTCCAGCAGAACCAGTAGAGAGATAAAGTAATACTTCTTATTGTCCAGATAAAACACACCGATATACAGGGTCAGAGGGATCATCAGCAGCACTAGTACAGCCGCCACAACGGTTCGCTTGGCCAGCTTCCGCTTGGCCTTGGGTACCTGTAAGGCATAATCCTTTCGGTGGGATCTCCGGGTGATGCAGGTAGCAAACAGAAAGAGCGAGAGAATAAAGAGTGCGTATAGAATCATTTGATGGTTTGCCAGTTCTGTCATGCCGTCGGCAGTAATCAGTTGGGTCAGATCCGTAACGTTCATAAACGACAGGAACAGGAGGAAAGACACCGTTCCTGTCAGCACTGCCCCCAGCTTGCGCCACCAGGGCAGCGGTTTAGGCTTGTAGTCTGCGCTGGCTTCCTCTGGTTCCGGGAGCGGCTCCCCGCTGTCCGGAAGCTCTGGCGCCGGCGGTAGATTTCCCCCGCATGCCTGTATGACGTCCTCCGCAGTTACCGCCTCCGGAAGCAGGCCGCGGGCCATGCGGTTGGCTGAGGTGGTATAGAAGCTATTACCGGAGAAAAAGGCCCGCGGTGGGGCTTCCGTCACAATGGAGCCGTCAAAAAACAGAGCGCAACGGTGGGCATACCGGGCGCAGAACTCAATGTCGTGGCTGACCATGAGCAGGGTCACACCCTGACGCAAGAGGCTTTGCAGGATCTCGGCAAACACCTGCTTGAACTCTGCATCCAGCCCCTTGGTCGGCTCATCCATCAACAGGATCTCCGGCCCCAGCAGGAGCACTTTTGCCAGAGCCGCCCGCTGCTGTTCACCGCCGGACAGATCATAGGGGTGCCGATCCAGTAATCCCTCCAGGCGGCACAGCCGCACCGCCCAGGCCACCCGCTCCTCCTGCGCCTTCCCCGAGAAATTCCGGCCCTTGAGAATCTCAAAGAGATCCTCTCGAACGGTTTTCTTCACAAAAAGCGCCTGGGGATTCTGCGGCAACACGCCCACGCTCCCCGCCAGCCTCACCTCGCCTCGGTAGGGCTTCTGGAGTCCGGACAACAGCTTCAGGCTGGTGGTCTTTCCCGTTCCGTTGCCGCCCAGCAGGGCCAGAAACTCGCCCCGCCTCACGGTGAGGCTCAACCCCTTCACCACGTCCGGCAGCTCTTTTTCGTATTTGAACCACAGACCTTCCGCCGTGATGGCCGGTTCATTCGGATATGTGCGGCGCGGCTCAGACGGCAGCTCCATCAGGGGGTGTCCATCCGCGAACTTCGTCAGCCAATCCCGGCCCTCCCGCACCGTGACCGGGCAGTGTCCGCCCGCATCCG